>Ga0209086_10000434_pt1 | contig 36088 bp, 35 predicted proteins | sample M_130207_XF_Meta_FD_187312 | JGI IMG/M metagenome (GOLD analysis project Ga0209086, IMG submission 187312) | Freshwater microbial communities from Lake Montjoie, Canada to study carbon cycling - M_130207_XF_MetaG (SPAdes) (version 2) | ecosystem: Environmental > Aquatic > Freshwater > Lake... | reverse complement strand
ATTGATGGATTGATTGATGGATTGATGGATTGATTGGATTGATTGAAAAAAATTCGTATCAAATTATTATTATTATTCTATTTTTCATATAATGAATAATAACAATAATAATAACAACAATAATAACGATAGCCAGGAACCAATAAAGAAGGAAAATAATGACAAAAAGATTCCAGCAGTTCCAACAACCATATTTAAATTACCCATTACATTTGTTGAATCAATCAAGTTACACGAACTGGATGAAAATATTTTAACAGATTTAGAATTAATTGAATGTAGTAACATTAAAAATGATAAAAATGATAACAGTAAGGAAGCCGCGTCGGCATCGCTCGAACAACAACCTCAACAACCTGAGCCCAAAACAAAGACCATGTATGAACACATTTTTAACCCCCAAACAGTCTACGGAAAACAATTTTTATCAGGTTGGGCTAGATATTATACATCGGATGTTGCATTTTTAAAACAGTCTCAAACGCTTCTTAAAAAATTTAATCCAAAAGATGCAGCAGCGATCACAAGCACATGTCACCATTATTCAGAAATTAATGACATTTGGAATTCAATACAAAATGATAAACATTTTAAGGACAAATTCGGATACATTGATATTTCATTTTTGGAATCCTTTAATAACTCTTCTTTTTTTCTTCAAATACTTTCTTTGCAGAATTTAGCATCTCCTGTTATTTCGTTGCTTACTCCGCTCATCATACTCATTATTCCTTTTTTTCTATTAAAGCTTCAAAGTATGCCTGTGTCGCTATCCACTTATTTTTCTTCACTGAAACGCATCGCACAATACCACCCGATTGGAAAAGTATTTGAAAATTTTAATTCGGTTCCGTGGGATAAACGAATTTATCTGTTTGTATCCATTGCATTTTACTTTATCCAAATTTATCAGAATATAGTTTCGTGCCACCGCTTTTACAAGAACATGTTTTTAATTCATAACAATATAAATAAATTTGCGGCTTATATAAATCATAGCATTCAAAATATTACATATATTAATTCCATAACGGAAAACTTATCGTCATTTAGACAATTTCGAGAAAACAGCATGACCCACGCAAATGTGTTGTCTGGTTTGCATCTCGACATTAAGAATGTAATGCCGTTCAAGTTGACAGTTGCAAACATTTCAAACATCGGAACCATAATGAAATACTATTATCAGCTTTTTTCAAACGAAGATGTGAAGAACGCCGTGAGTTACAGCTTTGGTTTTAATTCTTATTATGAACATCTCTCTGGATTAAAAATCCTCGTTTTAAATAAAAAAGTTGCACCCTGCAAGTTTGTAAAATCTGCATATAAAACATATTTAAATTCTTCTTATTATGCGCCACTAATGAATGATGCCCCCGTAAAAAATAATATTTTATTATACAAGAAAATGACAATTACCGGACCAAATGCCGCCGGAAAAACCACGCTTATTAAATCAACGTTGCTCAATGTGATTCTCTCTCAACAATTCGGATACGGATTCTACAAAAAGGCTAAAATCTTACCGTACCAACACGTCCACAGCTATCTGAATATACCCGACACTTCTGGGAGAGACAGCTTGTTTCAAGCAGAATCTCGCAGGTGTAGAGAAATTCTAACATGCCTTATTGAAAATAAAACAAAACGACACTTTTGCATATTCGATGAATTGTATTCTGGAACAAATCCGTGTGAAGCTGTTGCAAGCGCATACGGTTTCATTAAATATTTAAATCAACACAATAATCTCGACTTGTTACTCACAACGCATTATTCTAAACTGTGCGAGTTGTTACAATCTGAAAACATTCAAAATATGCACATGAAAATCGAGACGTGTAAACATAGCGGCACCATAAAATATTTATATAAATTGGATGAAGGAATATCAGTGATAAAGGGGGGCATAAAGGTTCTTCAGGATCTTGATTATCCAGTGGAAATCATTAATTATACTAGAGACGTTATTGAGAATCAAGAATAAGTAACCAAAAAAAATGAATTAATAATAAATAATAAAAAAATGAATGAATAAATTTCGTTTATTATTTATTTTTTATTTATTTGGATTGTTTAATATAAACTATAAATCATGATAACCAACTTTTTAGATTTATTTACCATGGCAAGTTTAGCGATTTGTTTATTGTTGAGTGGACTTGTATTTTATTATCTTCGAACTCGCATCAATATGCTAGAACAATCCATTGTTGAACAGGCACAATTATTGCAACAGGTTGTTTCATCAATTAGACATTCGCAAATGCAACAATTGAATTTAACGCAATTACAATCATCTACATCTAGTGCTCAGAATGAAAAAAATTCGGGACTAGCCGACTATTCTAGCAAACAAAAATTAATTGATGTATCTGATGATAGTGACAGCGGCAGCGGAAGCGACGACAGTGATGGAGACAGCGACGACAGTGTAAGCAGCAGAAATGATAATGGCAAACAATGTGAAAAAATAAAAATAAATAATTCGCATTCGAAAACAATCGACTTGTCAACACTTGCATCATCATCATCATCTAATTTTTTTGACCATTTTAATAACGCGGACATAAAAGTAATAGAACTTACGCGTGGTGGTTATGATGGTATTGCTGACAGCGATGATGACAGTGATGACAGCGATGATGACAGCGATGACAGTGATGACAGCGATGACAGTGATGACAGCAATGAGAGCAATGACAGCAGAAGCAGTGACAAAGATGGCAATATGTCCCGAAATAAAATAGAAAAAAATGGCACAAATACAAGTATAAATGTTACCAGTGTTACAAAGACCACAAATTATAAAAATAATAAAAAGAATAAACCCCAGAATTCAGAAGTGATGTCAGCGGATGCGGCGGATTCTTCTTCCATGTCAAAAATAAAAAATATGCCGGTTAATATGTTGAGAGATTTAGCAAAAACAAAACTCGTTAATTTGGATCAAGCCGCCATTAATAAAATGTCGAAAAAAGAAATCCTCAAGGAATTCAATCTTCAAGACGCATCGTAATTTAGAATTATTATATTTACACTTTGGGATACTTAACTAAAAGTCCGATTTTATATATTTATTATACAATGAATATATATAATAATATAAATATGGAAACTGGGCGAGCGATGTTGATGCATTCTGTAATAATTGGTATTTTATTATATGTTTTTATGACTTTTATACTAGGTCAAAAACAAATTGTCGCCGAAAATCGAAGCATTTTATTGGGCGCTTTAACATTGGTGTATATGATTTTATTTGGTCATGGATTACCAAGTTCTTCAATAAATAAAAACTTGTTTTAGGCGTTTTGAATCTCCAAAGGTGTTAATAATAAAACACAAATAAAACACAAATAAAACAAGTAAACAAATAACATAATAATAATAATAATAATAATAATATTATGTTATTTTAAAATGAGTTGGGGAACTTGCTATTCTGGATCGAATAATATTCATTTTAATTTTCCGCCGATTATGGCGGATGGGCGCAATTATTCAACATGGCAACCTGGAGCCGCTGTAAATGAAATCATCCGGCAAAAAAATAATATTACCAGCAATTCTCAGTATCGACAATATTTAACTAACAATGCAATGGAAGTCATGCAATCCAATCTTGTTGGCGCGTGCGACGCTTGTGGGTTTAACTTGAATTTAATTGGCAACGATGACACTAGTAATAGTAAAAACGCAAAACCATTCCTATTTTCATCACCATGGGATCAAAGCCAGCCGTTTGGTTATGAATCCAGTGATCTGAAAAATTTGTATTTGTCGCGTTATGAATTGCAAAGTAGAATGATGGCGCCGTCGCTTTCTCAAGAACAATATTTAATAAACGGAATTCCTAATTGAATTGATAATTAATTAATTATTAAATCTATTATTATTGATATTATTTATTTATTATTTATTTATTATTTATTTATTATTTATAAATAATATCAGGATGGATCAAGTGGATCAAAATAACGAATGTTCGAATACTTATCACATAGATGTAAATTCGAACGACAATGCGAATGTCATTTATGAAATATGTAATGATGCAGTTGATGTGTTATATACAATTAAATTTTATATTTTTGACAAATTTAACACATTAACGAATAAACGCTATTTTCAAAAATATAATATTGAAAGCAAAGACCTATCAGAAATCAGCACGATGAATAAAAAATAAAAATAAATGGACAAGTAATAAGTCAAGTAATAATATATAATAATAATAAGTAGTAATATTTTTTATTATTACTTATTATATATATATCCCATTTACATTTAAACCATTTAACCAAATTTTATGTCCTACACAAAAAACATACTTTTCTACATAATGATTCTATTTATCGCGTTCATGTGCACGCAGTATAAACAAACAATACGGAATGGGGAAATATTAGATGAAAACGATTTAATTCATAAATACTTATTGCATGATCAAGACTATGATACTATTTTTAATAAAAAAAATACAAAACCAATATTATGGATTCATATTGCATACGATGTAAATTCGCGCAAATGGCTGAATTACGGTTCTAGAAATACAACCGAATTAAATCAGCCCTACTTGTATTTAACAATTCGAAGCATTATACAGAAATGTAGTGAATCGTTCCACGTTTGTTTAATAGACGATTCATCTTTCAATAAACTGCTTCCAAATTGGACCCTGAATTCTCAAAATTTACCAAATCCCCTTCGCCCGCATTTAAGAGAACTTGCAATTGCAAAAATTCTTGAAATGTATGGCGGAATGCGCATTCCTCCATCTTTTATTTGTTTTAAAAATTTAATTGCAATTTACAATACGGCACTGCTTCCAGCTAGCGCATTCGTCGGTGAAATGCTGGCGACTTCTTCCGTATCCACTGTCGCAGAGTTCTTCCCAAGCACCGAAATTATGGGCTGTAAACGAAATAGTCCAGTCATTCAGAAATACGTATCCTATTTAGAAGTATTAATTTCGAAAGATTATACCAACGAAATGGACTTTTTAGGCGAATGCAGTCGATGGTGCTATTCTGAAATCCTTTCTGGAAATATGAGCGCAATCACTTCTACGCTGTTTGGAATTCAAGCTGCGTCTGGCGGCGCGATTTTAATCGACGATTTAATGGGCGACCAAGATGTTGATTTAGACAAAAATGCCGTTGGATTATACATTCCAGAACACGAATTATTAAAACGTATCGCTTTCGGATGGTTCGTTCGACTTTCACCGGAACAGGTTTTAGAATCAAATACTCTCATTGGGAAATATTTACTTTACTCCAACTGATATTTATTTAAATATATTTATTTTAATTGATAATGTTGTAAATTTTATAAAATTTATATAATATAAAATTTATTTATATTATATATATATATAATATAAATAAATTTTAATATGGCGGCACAAATACTTACTGATGCATCTGCATTTATTGTAGATGCAGCTCAAGACGTACATCTTGGAAACGCATTAACTACTGTAGCTGGAGACGCGGCACAATCACTAGTATTTTCAGATAAGAAAAGAATATTAGATGAGTTTTTGCCCGTTATTGAAGAGCAAGCAGATCTTGAACGAAAGCGAACCGGCGTTCAGTTGGTTCCCGGTAGTTTTTCTCAAAATAAATACTTCCCAAAATCATCAAACTCATTAAAAGATTTAGTCCGATTTTTGTTTCAAAACGATAGTTTATTATATAACCATAATGGAAGAACGACGTGCGACATCGTCGATAATGCGGGTAATCCAGCACAAGCACAACAAACTTTTGCAGCATTTATCGCGTATATCCAATCTAATAATTTTTCGATGAATGATTCTCTAAACTATTATGTAGACGATCAAAACAAACCATATGGGCGCTATGTAATGCCGCCATTTTTAACATCTACTAATGGTGGTGTTTTGGTTGCAGGTCCTTATTCCGGAGGAGTAAGTGTGGTTAACACCCTTTCAGGATCCTTAAGTGATTTAGGACAAAGGATGGTTACCGATCAACGAGATATTGATAATTTAAGAGCGTTTCCTTTTACTACGTCTAAAGGATTTACTGATTGGCGAACGCCAGAAAATAATTTAATGTGGGAACGTGTGAAACTAAAATCAGGGGCTAGACAAGATGTAGAAAAGAGAATAATGCAACCCTTTGAACACGAACCTCATTTTTTTTGTTTTATATTTACTGGAGGTGGTGAGGATCAACATAAGATCCCTTATGATCCTTCTAATTTTAAACTACCGGGAGGTAGTTATATCGTGGCAAGGGCTCCTGATGGAGCGGTTGTGTATGTTGATTCTTCTAATCGTATTTTGAGCTCTTGGTCAGTGGGTACATATTTTAAACCATCAGATAGAAATCCGATACCACTAAGAATGATAAACGCAAATGCTGTGGCAGCTGCTACATATACGGCATTACAGGGTGCCATAGGAGCCGGCACTATAGGAGAAGAGAATAGGAATCTAGCTGTTCAATTAGCTTCATATGTAGAGATTATGAAAATGGTTGGATTGGCTCAGGTCCCACCAATGATGGTAGGCGGTGGTAATCATATGAATCATATGAATCATGCTACTAAATATAAATCTACTAAATCTAAATCGTCCAAGAATAAACAAACTAGAAATAAAAATAAAAATATGAAACGAAAACAACGTGCAAAGTCAATGTTAAAGTCTGTAAAAAGATCATTTTATAGAAGAAGAACCATAAAAAAACATTAATTTATTTAAATTTAAATTTATTAAAATAATAATAATTTAATCATTATTATTATTATTATATTATTATTCTATTTTCATAATTTGTTTGTAATGGGAGGTAATGTAATGTAATGTGGCTTATGATTAATTGATGCGATTAGATTGAATGTCGGAAGAAACAATGTAGATTGAATTTTCGGTAAGAATAATATATTCAGATTCAATCTTGAATATCTTTGAGACGGGACTCGTGTACTCGTCTTCACTTTTGACGAGAAGCTTTTCACCGTTTTCTTTCACCCCAATAATGACTTTCTTTTCAAGAGAAAGCGTCCAATAGTCAAGCATAATGGGGCGGTCTTCAACAATACCCAACTTTGCAGCATGTTGCATGCACAAATGTGACGGCATGCGATAAGATGCAGCAGAAGTGCCCGTGGAGGCGCCATCGGAATTGGTTTGGGTGGGTGGAACGGGGTTTTTTCCAGAACTTTGATTCATAATAATATTGTTATATAGATAACATTATTATTTTCTTTAAATACTTAAATGCATAATTTATAAAAATAATTATAAAATTATTAAATTTAGTAAATATGAAATTTAATAATTTTATAATATTTATAAATATTATAATGGCACGAAATACACCTAGAAGTCAAAATGGAAGATCTGCCGTTGCACGAAGGGCTATATTTAGTGCAACAGGAAAAACGGATGGCATGTACACCAATACGGATAATGGTGGCGGGATGAGAAAGGGGGGCGCGCAACCGTCAGCAACAGGATTTATGATTCCTTTTGCACGCAGGAACATGATAGCCACGCCCGCATTGAATGCAGATTATTTATTTAATTGGACACCGTACATTAATGCGGGTAAGCGCGCATACGGCACGTCGCTTGGATAAAACTAAATCTATAAATAAAATATGGATACGGATATAGAGAGATAATGATAATGTAAAATAGTCAAATACTGCAACACACATTATCATAATCAATTAATTACATATCATATCACATCAGATGCTTATTAAAATCGATTACAGAGAAAAAGAGTTGATTGAAATTGTTCAATTAAAAATGATGCAAACGGAATCGTCAACTAAAGCGAAAATACAAATAGAAAATTTGAAATTAGGCGACATTATCATAGTTGATGATTCACAACAGGAAAATGAATTAATTTTATTTGAACGAAAAAGTTTGAATGATTTAGCATCAAGTATAAAGGATGGCAGATATGCGGAGCAGTCGTTTCGTTTAGACGGGTATCAGTCCGTTCCGAATCATAATATTGTCTACATCATTGAGGGCGATTTATCAAAATGGAAAGAGAGAACGAATTGTAGGGTAAATAAAAAAACATTGATATCATCCATGTGTTCCATGCTTTATTATAAGGGGTTTTCAGTAATAAGAACAATGAATATTTCAGAGACATGTGATTTAATTTTAAACTGGACAGATAAACTTCAGCGTGAATCTTCATCTTCGTCTCTAAAAAAATCTTATTATTGCGTTTCGAAAAAGGAAGAGACGAACGAAGCGTCAATCCATAATGATAATGACAATAATGACAATGATAATAATGTAAATGGAGGAACAAATGCGGCGGGACATGCGGGACCACCGGACGAGTCACACTATTGCGACGTGTACAAGATAAAAAAAGAAAAAAACGGCAACATCACTCCAGATAACATTGGAGAGATAATGCTTTGCGCGATTCCGGGAATAAGTTCAAAAACAGCGATAGTAATTATGAAGGAGTTTAAAACCATTAGCGGATTAATAAAATCATTTGAAAATGATGCGCATTGTTTAAATAATATTTATATTGAGACGAATGGCAAGCGGCGGAAAATTAGCTCGGCTTGTATAGAAAACATTCGAACATTTTTAGTTGGAGGCAACAAGGGTAATAAAGATGAAGGCGAATCGATAAATGCAATTTAAGGCACATATAAACTTACCTGATCGCCTTCATAGTATCCAGAGTCAATCAGGTGCTGCGTAAATTTTGGACCTCCCCAATTTGGATCCATCGGATTTGGACTCATTCCAGAGTCTTGCTGTATAAAATTGAGAGCATCGAGTGGCGTAAAGTCGCCCATATTGAATCCTGACGCGTCAAATCCGGGATACGAATTTGTATTGTATGGCGGGTCATTGTGATTTGAGTCCATTAGTTTGGTAACGGTGGGCATGCGAATGCCAGATGAGGCGCCAGTGTCAACTATTGGCGGCAGTCCGCCCTGCAAATCGACAGGAGACGGTCTTATTTTATAAACATCTTTTCCTTGCGCGTCGTTCATGTGCTGTAGAAATAAAACGGGACAAACAATGCCCTGACTTTTTTGCCAATCCATAAATTCAACATAATCTTCTAAATTATTAAATTTTGTTGGATTTACTCCAGGCACTTTAGCTATTTTTGAATTATATAGATATATTTCTGTACCTTTTTGTATTAAAAGATTGGGACACCGATGTTGTCCGGTTGTGGCAAACCCTTCTACTGCGTGTAACGACGAGTAGTTGAGAACAAAATACAGTCCGAGAAGGAAAACTGCGATTGAAAATATTAGTTTGTTAGAAATGTTTGGAATGTTTGGAATGTTTGGAATGCTCATAATATAATAAATAATATAAAATATTATTGTTTTAATATTATAGGTAAAGAATAAAATATATTCATTATATATTATTAAAATTAACGTTAATAAAAATTAAAGATTAATAATGGTTAAGTTGAATCATGAATCCGATATAAAGACCCCGAAAGGACCGCACGTTGTAGTTATACATGCAAAATGGTGTGGTCATTGCACCGAGTTAATTCCAAAATGGGAAAAAGATGTCATTACATCAGATCAATTTGATCCGGAGTTAAAAGATATATTAACTCTGGAATCCATAGAAGATAAAGTGTATAGCACTGTAAAAGATGTATTTGGTGAAGTTGATGGGTACCCGACAATTCGATACATTGATTTTGATGAAAATGGGAAACCGATAAAAGACAATAATGGAGTTATTATGATAGATGCAAACGTTCCTAGAGAACCCAAAGATATTATCAAATGGATTAACACGGTTGTCAAGGGTGAAGTAATGAAGAAGCACAATCAGAAGCACAATCAGAAGCATTCAGCAAAAAATTCTAATCATAATAATAATCATGTTGGAGGAAAAAATAAAAGTAAAACAAGAAGAACAACAAAAAATAGAAGCCGAAGAAGTCGGTTAATTAAAAAAACGAAATCTATTAGACGAAAATGAAAATAATAAAAAAATAATAAACAAATAAATGAATTATTTTTTGTTTATTATTTAATTAAATATTTAAAAACTTTTTTTATATTTAAAATTGAATTTTAAATTGGTATAAAGTTAAACGTAAATATATTCCATACCTTGACTTGATGTCGTCGTCGCCAACCTTGTCAAATGCGAAGAAGAAGAAAATTATAATAAAACGTCCCCAATGTCAAGGACCTTTCCGTATTGATGTTCCGCCGCTATCTTCAACATTATCATTCCGTCTTTTAGATTTCAACATCTATGATGCGACCGCGAGTGAACCTTGCGACCCCGGATATTATTCGCATATGAACAAAAGAATGGTAATTCAAATGTTTGGAATAAATGAACAGGGGGGAACGTGTGCCATCTTTGTAGAAGACATGAATCCATTCTTCTATGTGTTGGTTCCTTCCACCTGGACTGAATACACGAAAAAGCGATTTGTCGATGACACTATAAAAAAAATGGGATTTTCAGAGGGTTTAATTCTAAAGGAAAAATGCGCGCTTGTAAAAAAGAAAAAGCTGTATGGATTTGATGGTGGAAAATTGCACAACTTTGTAGTATTATATTTTAAAAGTCTGACAATTATGAACAAGGTGAAAGACATGTGGTATATTTCTTCAACATTTGAATCGGGTGCGGGTGCTGCTGCGGCTGGTAATGCGGGTGCAAGTTCGGGCAAATATTCGACATCATACGATTTGAATCCAGAAGGATATAATTATAACGGATCGTGCCTTAGAATTTACGAATCAAACATTCCTCCGCTTTTGCGTTTTTTCCACATGAATGAAATTAGCCCATCAGGATGGGTAGAATTTTCAAAAGAAAGTGCCACCGAAATTCCATCAGAACAAAAAACAACCACATGCACACATGAGTTTGTAATAAGCATGCAGGACATTCATGCGCAACCGACAAAAGAAGCCCGCGTTCCTTATAAGATATGTAGTTTTGACATTGAGGCAAGTAGCAGTCACGGAGACTTTCCACTAGCAATAAAAACCCACAAGAAGCTTGCGATGAACATTGTGGATGTCTGTTACCTTATTCAAACTGATGGAGGTATTATTTGCGACGAATTGTTACGAAAAATGATTCATTCAGCATTTTTGAGCAGAAAAAGTGATAACGAGTATATTGACGGACATGTTCAAAAAATATATTCAAAACGGAAGTTGTCGACAAGTCAAGTCGATTCTTTATTTTCAAAATTCATTTCGGAAAAAATTAAAAATTTAACAATAGAAAGTCGTGTGAATTATGCAAACACGATTGAGGCAATGTTTGAATCTATCGGGAAAAAAATGGCGTCGGCGGCAGCAGCACAACAGGCGAATGATGATGATGATGAGGGTGGTGGTGATGAGAGCGGCGACGAAGAAACATCTGAAAACGATAATGGAATTACCATGAATATTGTGGAAGAGGTTACTACTAAAACAAAAACAAACGCCAATACTGTGCGCGTCGCACCAATAGATGAAGACATGACGGTATTGAAAATGTTACAATCAACCGCTCTGAGTCGAGAAGTGAAAATAACTCATTTAAATGCGGCATTATCAGGCATGTTTCCAGAAGTAGAGGGTGACAAAGTTACATTTATTGGGTCGACATTTTTAAGATCGGGAGAAGATCGCCCGTATTTAAATCACTGTTTAACCATTGACACGTGTGATGACCTCGATGTTGTAAATTCGGAAATACAGGTGTGCGGAAACGAGCATGACATGTTGTTGGAATGGACTAGTTTGATACAACGCGAAAATCCCGACATTATAATCGGATATAATATTTTTGGATTTGATTATAATTTCATGTTTCATCGCGCGCTCGAGAAGGGTTGTGCGGAAGAATTTTTGAAACTGTCTAGAATTAAAGGCAAAGTTTGCGGAGAAGTCGATCGAATTACAAAAAAGCTCAAAATTGAGGAGAGCAGCATCGTCATTGCAAGCGGTCAGCATGATTTGCAGTATATAAAAATGGTCGGCAGGCTGCAGATTGACATGTATAATTATTTGCGACGAGATTATAACATGTCGTCATATAAGCTGGATTATGTTTCAGGGTATTTCATAGGCGATGCAGTTACAAAAATCGAGCACTCTGTGACTGGCGTGACCGCAACCGATGTTGGTGGTGAAGATGTAACGATTGTACATACTGGGAATGTAATGGGATTAGATGTGGGGAGTTATGTGTGTTTTGAAGAGACCAGTAATTCAACAGAATCGTACAAGGACGGTGAGAAATTTAAAGTGGTTCGTTTGAATGCTGAAACCAAAACGTTTGAAATCGCGGGTAAGGAGATGCCAAACATGGAAAAAAAGGTGCGCTGGGGATTAGCAAAAGATGATGTTACGCCGCAAGATATTTTTAGAATGACGAATGAAGGACCGGCAGAGCGCGCAATCATTGCAAAATACTGTATTCAGGATTGCAACCTCGTGCACCACTTGATGCGCAAAATCGACGTTTTAACCGGATTTATTGAAATGGCAAACATTTGCAGCGTTCCAATTAGCTTTCTGGTATTTCGTGGACAGGGAATTAAACTCACGAGTTTTATTGCAAAGAAATGCAGTGTAAAAAATACGCTTATCCCGGTTTTAGATCGGCGATTCGGAAATGAAAGTTATGATGGGGCAATCGTGCTTCCCCCTAAATGCGATTTGTATTTGGATAATCCGGTTGCGTGCGTTGATTATTCATCGCTATATCCGTCCTCTATGATTAGCGAAAATTTGTCACACGACAGTAAAGTGTGGACCAAGGAGTATAATTTGGACGGGGTATTGGTTTGTTCTACAGGAGAAACCAATGATGATGGCGTATTCATATACGACAATTTGCCGGAATACGACTACGTTGATGTGGAATATGACACATACGTCTGGAAACACAACGCTAGAGGAAAGGCGATAAAGACGGTAAATGGTAAGAAGGTGTGTCGGTTTGCACAGCCGCAATTAAATGGCGAAAAGGCAATCATGCCGTCGATTTTGGAGGAATTGCTGGAGGCTAGAAGCGCTACGCGCAAGCTTATTCCGAAGCAGACGGACGATTTCATGAAGAACATTTTGGATAAGCGCCAGCTGGGTTATAAAGTAACGGCGAATTCGCTATACGGTCAATGCGGAGCAAAAACGAGCTCGTTTTATGAAATTGATGTGGCAGCATCCACAACTGCAACAGGAAGAAAGCTGCTGCTGTATGCCAAACGAGTTGTGGAAGAAACATACGGGAATGCTGAATGCCAAACGAGCAAGTACGGTGTTGTAAATACGCGGGCGGAGCATGTATACGGGGACAGTGTGGCAGCATGTACTCCAGTGTATGTTCGGTTTGGCGGCGTTATTGATGTTTGTCCCATTGAGGCGCTTGCAGAAAAATATGGAGCTAGTTCAAATGACTGGACGTATTGCAAAGAAGATGGAAAACAAACCAAGCAGGTTTGCGAAATGATGTGCGGTGTGGAAACATGGTCAGAAAAAGGATGGACCCCTCTACATCGTGTAATTCGACATGTTCTTGCCCCTCATAAAAAAATGATGAGAATTGTAACTCACACGGGTATTGTTGATGTTACCGACGACCATTCTTTGATTCTAGACAATGGCAAAGAGATTTCACCAAAAAATGTGGAAATTGGAACAAAATTATTACATTGTGCATTGCCACAGCCGACGGCGACAAATACAACATTATCAGTAACTGTTGAACAAGCTAGAATCATGGGGTTCTTCTTTGGAGATGGAAGTTGTGGAGATTATAATTGTGATTCTGGAAAAAAATGTTCGTGGGCATTAAATAATGCATCAATGGATTTTATCCATAAATATTTAGAGTTGTGTAAAATTGCTTATCCAGATTTAGAATGGGTATATAACGATACTCTAAAAAGCTCAGGCGTGTATAAAATTGTTCCAAAATCAAAAAAATATGGAAGCATCGTCGAATTTGTAAAATTTTATAGGAACATGATGTATTATAAACAATGTAAAATTATACCATCAATTATTATTAATAATACTCAAGAAATTCGAGAAAGTTTTTGGAATGGAATGTATGATGCCGATGGGGATAAAGATAAAAATGGATACACTCGCATTGACCGAAAAAATCAAATCAGCGCTGCTTGTATATCTTTGTTGTCCCAAAGTCTTGGATGGAAAACATCATTGAACACGCGTTCAGACAAGATGGATATTTATAGAATGACAATGACAAAACGTGTTCAGAGAAAATGTACTGATTCTATTAAGAAAATAATAACATTACCCGTTGAAGATAATCAATATGTTTACGATTTAACCACAGATAATCATCACTTTGCAGCTGGAATTGGAAACATGATTGTGCACAACACGGATTCTGTATTCTTTACATTTAATTTGGCTGACAAAAACGGAACACCGATACGTGGAAAGCAGGCACTGGAAATTACGATTGAGCTTGCGCAGCAAGTGGGCGAGCTGGCTTCTTCATTCTTAAAAGCTCCGCATTCGCTAGTATATGAAAAATCAATCATGCCATTTTGCCTGCTTCGTAAAAAGGGGTATGTTGGAATATATTATGAAACAAATGCAAACAAGGGATCCAGAAAAAGCATGGGCATTGTTTTAAAGCGCAGAGATAATGCGCCAATTGTTAAGGATGTGTATGGAGGAATTATAGACATTTTAATGAAGGAGCAGGATACGGGGCGCGCCATTACATTCTTAAAAGATTGTTTGCGAAATTTGGTGAATGAAAAAATTCCGCTGGACAAGCTTATCATTACAAAGTCTCTAAATTCGAATTACAAAAATCCGCAGCAAATAGCACATAAAGTGCTTGCAGATCGAATGGGTCAGCGAGATTCCGGGAATAAGCCTAGCGTCGGAGATAGAATTCCGTTTATATATGTTCACAATCCGGATAAGAAGGCGCTACAGGGCGAACGAATTGAACATCCTGCATACATTAGAGAAAACAATATACGACCGAATTATACCTTTTATATTACGAATCAAATTATGAAACCAGTTCAGCAGTTGTTTGCGCTAGTTTTAGAAAAGATTCCTGGATTCAAGCGACGCCAAGAGGCATTTAAAGATCGCATAGAGTTTGAAACCAACAAGATTGGACTCGGACCTGAAAATCACGAGGTGTTGCAAAAAAAGATTACAGATTTACGCCAAAAGGAAGTAAAGGCACTATTGTTTGATGAGTTTTTGATACAAGCAAACAATTCTATAAATAAAAATCAGAGTATCAAGACCTTCTTCAAAACGAAAGAAATATAAATATGAATGAAATGAAATGATACGAATGATTTAATTATTTTTTTATTATTAAATAATTAAATCATTAGTTATATGTATTTGCAACCAAACATGCAGAGTACGCAACTTCCAATAATACCACAAAAGTATGTTTTAACGCATCCGCTAGTTTCAAAACTTTGTATACCTTGTCTGTCCACTTCATCGATGTCATAATTACCATAGTCAAAATTTGCATCCGCTGCTCCATCAACATATGTGTCATTTGTAATCGTGTGATATGTATATGGCTTTGTTACGTCTTTTACAAAGTTGTATTGTTGTTGGTGTTGTTGATAATTTTGTATATTTGCATTATTGGTTGCATTATTTGTATTTGTGTATAATTCTTGATATTTGGAGGGTGAAAAATACAATATATTATCGTTATTTGTATAATTACTTGCATTTGGGTCAAAATATTCATATTCATATACAGGGGGGAGACTCATTATTTATATTATTTGATTGTTTGATTGTTTAATATAGATAGTATGTATATAAATATAAATACCTATTTTTATATTTATATTTTATTTTAATTAATCGTATTCTGAAATATCAGAATCGTTGTCATAATCGGAATGATTCAAGTCGTGTCTGCACATGGGACATGTTGAATGTGTTTCAAACCATCGAAATAGGCTATATGGATTAAAATTGTGTTTGCAAGCGTTAATTTGCATAATACAGTCAATTTCTTCAAATTGAATTTGTGAAATTGGACAAACTTCGTTTATAGGGTCGACTATTGTGCAGAATGGAATAAGTTTGGTTGCCATTTGAATTCTATCATAGTTATTATTACTGTTATTAGTATTCTGACGCGATTGAAAAGTTCGCGACTCTCGAGCTTCGTGAGCTTCATTAAAATTTAATTCCCTATTAATAAAATCTCTATGTAAGTCTCTAGTTAATTCTCTGTTGATAATTTGAGTAAAATAAATAAGCGAATCAGAAGACGCGGAGGGTTGTGTGTTTATTATGTTGTTGTTGTTGTTTGGTTCTAAATGTATCAAATCATCACGTCTAATCCTTGAAGAAATTGGCAAAATTGGCGATAATGATTGTAATGATTGTAATGGTGGAATGGGTGGCGGTGACTGCATTGGCGATAACGGCGCAGTTGTAAGTCTTGTCGAAGGAACTGGCAGCCTATATTGAACAAAAGGAGATGTAGTAGTTAGAGGCGGCTGAAGCTGTGGCGGTTGAGGTTGTTGTATTTGACGCGGGAATACTCTTGGAGGTGGTGGTGGTGGTATCTGAAACAAAAATGATGATGTCCGAGTGGGTTGTGTTGTCGGTATTGTTGCCGGAGCCGTTGCCGGAGCAGTTGTTGGTGCCGTTGCCGTTGCCGGAGCAGTTGTTGGTGCCGGTGCCGTTGTTGGTGCCGGTGCCGTTGTTGGTGCCGGTGCCATTGCCGTTGCCGCTTGTAATTCTGCAATTGGGTATCTAAATATAATACGGTTATTTATAATTCTAATTAATCCACGTTCAAATGTCATAAATCCGTTCAATATCTCTCTAGTTGTTGTCAAATAAGATTCTACTAAATTATAATAACTACCGTCTATATTTGTGTTAATGCCGCCGTTTGTGCTATTTGATCTATCGCCGCTGTTAATATTCATTATATTATTATTAATATTAATATTATTAAAAATATTATTAATATTAATATTAATAATATTTTTAATAATATTGAACCTTGCTGAGATTTTAACTTAATTGTAACTGTATTAAAGATTTCACATTATAAATAAATAGACCCCATCCCACAATCACATCATACAAAATGTCCACGTCACAACCGATTCAACCAGAGGCACCGGCACCGGAACAAAATGCATCGTCAGTAAACATTTCAATTCAACACCAAGTATTAACTTCTTCTCAAGTAGAAAAATATAAAAACAAAGGGCTTACGGGACTTGCAAATTTGGGGAACACCTGTTTTATAAATGCGTTATTGCAGATTATTTCACACACGTATGAGTTAAACGAGCTATTGGATGGGAATTATAAATGCAAATTAAATAAATGCGTTGATTCAGAGTTGCTGCTGTCGTGGGATGAATTAAGATTATTGATGTGGAGTGAAAATTGCACAATCTCTCCGGGTGGTTTTATACACTCTATTCGTAAAATTTCCAAGATAAAAAACAATAATATGTTTTCAAATATGTCTCAGAACGATATGCCAGAATTTTTAACATTTATATTTGATATTTTTCATACTGCGCTAAAAAGAAAAGTTATGATGACAATAGATGGGCGTCCAAAAAACAATCGAGATAAAATGGCAAAAATATGTTATGAAATGATGAAGAATTCATACACTGAAAATTATTCTGAGATATTAAACATGTTTTATGGCATACATGTATCAACGCTAACTAGTATGAAGGGCGGACTCGAATCAAAAGCCGAACATCTTAGCATTCGACCAGAGCCATTCATGGTAATTAGTTTGCCGATACCACCCCAAACCTCGTCTCAAACGCCGCCATCTTTAATGGATTGTTTTGACTTAAACTGTGAAAGTGAATGCATGGAGGGTGATAACGCGTGGTTCAATGAAACTTTAGGAAAAAAACAAGATGTGTATAAACAGTTGGTATATTGGAGTTTGCCAAATATCATGGTATTGGATATAAAAAGGTTTGAATACAACCCCGAAACAAATTCATTTGTAAAAAATCAAACAAATATAAAAATACCAATTGAAAATGTCGATTTTTCAAAATATGTAGAAGGTTATAATAAGGATAGTTATGTGTACGATTTGTATGGAATTTGTAATCATCATGGTGATGAGAATTTCGGTCATTACACATCTACTATAAGAACGGCAGACTCAAAATGGTTTAATTTTAATGATTCACATGTTAAAGAAATTACCGTTAAGGGTTCTGATATTATTGGAAATACACCATATTGTCTATTCTATAGAAAAAAAACCTCATATAATATATAATATAATATTCAATAAATATAAATAAATGGATTTAACTTATAACTCTATTAGCGGAATAAATACAGATCCAACTGTATATTTAAAAGAATTTATTACAAAAAATGGGAAACAAGACAATCAGATGGCAGCTGACACAAAAATATTTATGCTGATTGCGCTTGTGGTTATTATTATAATATACGGATTATTGTTTGCAGTTTTAGGTGGTAATACTAGTAGTAGTAGCGGCAGCGAAGGTGCTTCTAGTGCTCCGTCAAAAAATTTAGGAATTAGGTTTTTAGAAATATTATTATGGTCCGTGTTTATTATGTTGATTTTATTGAATGGATTTCAATACTTTTTTAATGTAAATCTTACGACAAAATTTATAAATTTTTTTACTGATAAACCGAAACTAGAAATTACAATGCAGGTGCCTGAAGACGAACCGGTTCAAGAATTAAAGATTAAGAAGGAAGTTTTCAACATTCCTCAAAATGAATATACATATGATGATGCGAAATCAATTTGTGCGGCATATGGTGCAAAGCTTGCAAATTATGATGAAATAGAGTCGTCATATCAGAACGGCGGAGAATGGTGCAATTATGGATGGTCTGATAACCAAATGGCTCTTTTTCCAACACAAAAAGAAACTTGGGACAAGCTGCAGAAAATCAAAGGGCACGAACATGATTGCGGGAGACCAGGCGTTAACGGCGGATTCATCGATAATAAAAGTGCACAGTTTGGTGTAAATTGTTACGGTTATAAACCGATGATTACCTCGGCTGAATCACAAATAATGCAGACTGCATCAATTTATCCTCAAACGATGAAGGACCTTGAAAATCAAAAACGCGTTGATTATTGGAAGAAAAAAATTCCTGAAATTTTATTATCACCATTTAATCGTTCATCTTGGTCAATTATTTAATCATCCGTCTCTCTCCAATTTGTCGCTTCTTTTGTTGTATTTTATAGTTTTTTTTCGTGCATATATTTTTGTATGATGTTTGTCATCGCGATGTATGTTTTGAAGACGTCGTTTCCGAGTAGTTATTCTGTCTGCTTGCATTGCAGAAGCATTGGAAACATTAGGCGCAACCCGCCCTAAAAGTTCGCCAATTAATTCATCGTCTTCTATATATTGAGACACAATATCTCTAGCATCTTCTGACGATTTATTTTCGAGTAGCGGAGAAGGCAAGACAAGTACAAATGGATCATTAGACGAGTTAAGTGAACGTTCTGGATCTGGATCTGGATCGGGATGTATTATATACTTGTTTGATTGTTGTAAAAATAAAAGACCAAATGGAATTCCGACATTTTCATTAAACTCTCCCCCCCCTCCTCCGCCTTGAACGCTTTGGTTTGAAGATTTACTGTTTCGTTTTTTTTTCCTGCCAAATATTTTGTTTATTCTATAACCACCACTTGTTATTGTGTTGCTATTGTTGGATGAATATACAAGGTCTTTTGCTGCATCAAACATTTAATTTTAAAGATATTATATTTATATTAAATATATAATATCTCTTCATATTTTAATTGTTATAATATCGCTTAATTTCTGCATTTGTTTTAATCTCTCTTTTTTGCTTAATGTACTGTAAAATCTGATGCGCTTGAGATTTATTAGGTATAATTTCATGTAAACATTTTTCTATAAATGTTAGAGAGATGGGATTCGTTATTTTGGATTCTACAAATCGTATTTTTCCGTCTTGTGTTGGAATATGCGTGTTTAATAATTTTCGATTATTTACGGTGGTCATAATAGAAGTTTCTAATTCATTTTTTATGTCCCTCAGTATTTTAACATCGCCGTTTATTTTTTTTAGTTTATTATCACATTCAATCCATTTTTGAATTTGTTTATCAAATGTTGTTACTGGTGCAGCAACATTTGCAGTAACAAGCGATAAAGACGATGATGATGATGGTGTGGATTTTATTGTATTATTGTTTGTTGTTGTGTTCATTTTTATTCGTTTGTATAATATAGTATAATATAAATATATAACTAAATAACATAAACAAGTTTATAAATTAAACTTTTTATAAACTTGTTATAACGTTGTTGTTATATAACCTTTGTTAAATCATCTCATCATCACATATACATTACAGACTGATACAACCAAGGCAATGCTTCGCGCGCAGGGACGCTCACAAGTGTTAATGCACACAATACGAAATTTGATCCTAAACACCGATCGGATTCAAGTGCTGCGGTTGTTGTGAGTCGCTGGATTAATGTCATGTTAATACTTATAATATTTTCAATTGTAAAGTAAGTATAATATTGTTGTGTTGTCCATCCCATTATATAATGAGGAAACGGATTACCGTATGGCGGATAGATAACCGCTCTAGTTTGATATGACAGTTCTGCTCTATAGTTCCAAATATCCATAAGTTCTCTTAAAAATGTAATGTGTTGAACGTATGTTAAATTCAAAAACCACTCCGGGTCAGAATAGTGTCCGAGTAAATTAATAGTTTGAAACAATTGTAGCACATTTTGATGGTATCTTTGTTGAGGTGTTAAAATATCTTGCGGAAGTTCGATTATAATTCTTCCGCTTCCGCCAAATTCATTATCGAAATTATCAAAATCATTATCTATTATTATATTATCGTTACTGTAAGTGTGATTGCTACTACTTTTATTTTTATTATTCTTATTATTTGTTTCTTTTTTACAATTTATAATTTTATCCAATTTGATAATTCTTAAAATGTTGCGTATTATATTGTGCGGAATAACGTTTCTATTATATGGATTTTTCGATTCTACCCAAATTAAACGTCGATTCAGATTTATGATGCTGTCTGACATATTATCGCTGAGTATCAAATTATATATGGATGCAATATCAAAACCATAACAACACGTATTTACTCCACAATTTTCTTCATAGCTGAAAAATTGGGTATTTGGAATATCTCGAACGGGATCAAGTGTGTAAAAATCTGTGTCATTAATACACCTCGCTCGGTTATTCAGAGCCGGACCCCTTAAACTTGTCAATTTACGACGCAAGAAACTCCTAAATTTTAATTGTATTTTTATACAATTAATTGTGTAGTGGTAAAAATTATAAATATTTTGTTTCATTTCACTTTTTGTTCCTGATGTTTTCATTTTTTTATATCCATAATCTTTTTGTATTTTGCTGCACATTTTTTTTAATTCTGTAACTTTGTAATCAGAATCGGAGCCGCACAGCATTAATGTATAATTATTTATTGATATTTCCTCATTGTTTGCCGTTACCTTTGCCTTTACCTTTACCTTTACCTTTAAATTAACCCCCTTGTTAACATTATTATCATAATCATTATAATCATTATCATTTTGAATTGCGTGTGCATGTGCGTGTGCATGTGCGTGTGCGTGTGTGTCTGTGTGAGATTTATTAATAATTTTTGGCATAGTTCGCTGGTATGGGTTTGTGTTCAATCTATAATATATATATTTATTTTTCTATATTCATTATCTAATGATTATGGAAAAATCAAATCAATCAAATCATTTAATTTAATTTAGCGGTTTTATATTATTTATTTACAATATATAAGATAAGATAAATTAAACGAATGGATAATATATTATATGTGATACAAGTCTGTGCAGTATTATCTATTATTGGAATACTAATTAAAATTACAATATCTTCGGATCAAGCATCATTGATTGGTTTGGGTTTGGTGTCATTATCGTTATTTGGAACAATGATGATGGTATTGAAATATTATTATAGCACGGGAACTAGCGTTTCGTGTTTTAAAGGCGCAGTATTGCCGAGTTTACTTCAATTGCTATTGATCTGTGCAATAGTTGGAATATTAATGTATCAGGCAATAACATCATCCACTCAAAATATAACATCGTCCGAGTATACGACATTTTCAACGATTTCATCCGGATTAACATTTATGCAAATATTTCTCACATTTTATTATTTATTTTTGAATATGAAATGTTTGAGTGGTTTTAAATCCGGTAATGATGAAATTACAAGTCTTGGACTCATGTATTTAAATGTAATTCTAACATTATTAAATGTATGTGCGCTTGGAATAATTCAAGTAATCTTAAATAAATTTTATATTTGTTAAATTATTTTACACATTTTTATATTAAGGCGGCGGCAGCGGCGGCAGCGGCGGCGGAGAGTCAATAAATTTAAAAGTAATTCCAAATTCCTTGTTATTCTCCCATATTCCCGATATTTTTAATATAATGTCACATTCTTGTTTACGCTTATCAATGTCCGAAAATATTTTAATGTTACACAATTTTAATTGATTTGATAAGTTATATATTGGGATTTTTGGAGATTTATTATGTGAATTTAAAAATTTATTATATTTTTCAATGATTAATGTTTCGAGATCGAATATATTTGACATCATTTCCTTGTTTGAATTTAAATCATAATTGATTATATTTTTATTAAATGATTTTGAAATCGTAATATAAGATAATTTCATTTGTAACATTAATCCTGTGAACGAAACATTATTATCTGAATAAATTATTCGAATAAAATAACTATCGTGTATAATTGCATTTTGAACAGGTTCGCTAAAATAAATATTTTTCGAGTCAATTGTTTTATAACCATCATTATTTTTAAATACAAAATTCATGTTACCAGGGTATATATATGTTAATAATTATTATTAATATATATATCGAATATTGGTTTATATTCTTTTTTGTTGTGTGTATTTTGTGATTTTGTCATTTTGTTTAGTTATAAACAATAATGTTCTAATATAATATTTAAACTGGTTCTTAAAATAGAACTAATTATTTTCACTCCGATTGTTTCTGAATAATGTGACGGAAATTTTAAATAAAAATATAAAAAATATAAAAAGTAACATAATAAAAAAGAGATAATGTATAAAAATTTATATTTTAAATGTGTAAAAATATTCCAATCGTCAATATAACTGCACATGGACGTCTCTCGCTTTCCTCTTTTATAAAAAAAATAATATGTGTCTAATATTCCGTTTATAATTTTATTATGCATATCATTATTTTTTACAATAATGATTTCTTTAATCTTATCTTTACCGAGCAAATTTATAAACATTTGCTTTCGCCCGGAAACGCTTTTAAATATGTAAGGCTGACATCCATCAATGTATCGATTGCGATACATTATATTTTTCATAGTAAAAAATGGGATATAACAGGATTTTTTTATGGTTTCAAATACATCATCAATTGATTTATATCGTTTTTTGACAATTTTCCTGCATTTTTTTATATCAAAATATGTAATATATAGTTTATTATTAATTAAACTAAGAACGTCACCATTGTTGCCATCAGATAATTTATGTTTAATAATGTTAGCTATATTTTGCAGCGAATGCTCTGTAAAAATATAAGATTTATTACTTCTAAAACTAGTTACAATTGCATCATATAACTCATCTTGAAATAGTTCAAGTTTATTCGTTAAAAATAATAATGCAATCAAAGAACTTGAACTGCATGCCGACATTCTATGTATGCTGATTTTATTTCTGCTCTGCATTTCGCGCAATAAGTACAAACATCCAACCAAGTAACTTGCATTAAATGCACCACCGCTTAATGTGATGTCTAATTGAAAATTGTAATTTTCACTAACATTATTCACGTTATTCACGTTATTCACGTTATTCACGTTATTCACGTTATTCACGTTATTCATATTATTCACCATACTTGATATAAGATTGTGAATATCTGCAGTTGCATTCTGTGTTGGTTTCTTCATAAATAAGTATTAAATTTATTTGTTGTTATCTATTTTATCTATTATATTTATTATAATATTTCATAAATGCCGAAAGAGTATAAAAATATATTTTAAATACAACTTATATATAATATTTTATAAAAATATAAATATGAAAAAGTCACACATATATCATTTTGATGATTATTTACAAAATAATAAAAAACAATCTATGCATCCAAAACTTAATGACTTGTACCATAAGTTTCCTGATGCTATTGGTAATTTAAAAAATATATTGTTGTATGGTCCGTCGGGTGTTGGTAAGTATACTCAGATGTTATCGTGCATACAGAAATATAGTCCGAGCGATTTAAAATATGAAAAGCGGTTAACGGTAATTTTTAACAAGGAACAGTATTTAATCAAAATGAGCGACATTCATTTTGAAATCGACATGTCCCTTCTAGGATGTAATGCAAAATTATTATGGAATGAAATATACACACAAATAATAGATGTCATAGTTTCTTCTTCTTCTCACAATCAGATGGGTATTATTGTTTGCACACAATTTCATAAAATAAACAGCGAATTGCTCGATAATTTTTATAGTTATATGCAAGGAATTAATTCAACAAGGTTGAAATATATTTTAATATCAGAACACGTTGGTTTTATTCCAGATAATGTATTGCATAATTGTAAAATTATTCATGTTTCAAAACCAACAGCGTCTGCATATAATAAATGCATGACGAATTGCGCAATTCCAATATTGGACAAAACAACGACAAATTGCGTTGTTTCTACAACACAGAGACCTAATGCGCATTTTTCATCGTGCAGCGTTACAAATACAAATGATGTTTTACCCCACGAAACACTGTGTAATAATATATTAGAATATATAAAAAATCCGGATGAATTAAAATTTTTACCTTTTAGAGACATTTTATATGACATTCTTATTTATAATTATGAGATTGGAGAGTGTATATGGTATATTTTAAATGACTTGATAACTGAAAAATTATTAAAATCGGAAGATGTGTCTGATATTTTAATTGATACTTATACATCTCTACAATATTTTAATAATAACTATAGACCCATATACCATTTAGAAAATTACATGTATAATTTAATATCAAAGATACATGGATACGGAATTATCAAGAATTAAAAATAAAAATGCAAGAATGGTATTGGGACTAGCATCAGATAAAAAATACACGCTCGATGATTTAAAACGAAAATATAGAATTGCTGCTTTAAAAAATCATCCGGATAAGCATTTTAATTCCGATGAATCAACTGCAAAATTTAAAGAAATTAATGAAGCGTATTTGTTTTTAAATAATAAATACAGCCAATGTGAGAATAAGTTCACAGATACAGACACACAACAAGAAGAAGAAGAAAAGGGGGAAAAAGAAAATGTGTATCGTTATAGTGATTTATTTTCCGATTTTATAAATTCACTCATGTCCGGTTTATCTAATGCAAATGTTAAAGAAGTAAATTGCATTATAACAATGTTGATGGATAAGTGTAAAACATTAACTTCCACCATGTTTGATAATATGAATAAGGAATCGCTTTTGTTTATATATAATTTACTTGTAAAATATTCCACAGTTTTAGAAATTGGCAACGAGAGATTAACCAGCATCATAGAAATAATAAAAATGAAAATGCATATCGATTGCATTATATTTATTAATCCGACAATATCCGAGTTATTTAATGAAAATAATATTCAAATTATAGAACACGAACAAAAAACTTATTATATTCCAATTTGGCATACCGAGTTATATTATAGAATTGACGAACAGAGAGAATTAATTGTAAAATGCATTCCAAAACTCCCCAAATATGTATACATTGATGAAAATAATAATATTCACATTGATGTGAGAACCCGTGTTGAAAACTTATTCAACCAAACGAAATTAACAATAACGGTCGCAGATCATGTTTCGTTTGATATTCCAATCAATCGCATTCAATTTAAAACGCACCAAGTAATCATAATGTACAAGATTGGTATTCCAATGATAAATACAATAAATATTTATGATGTATCAGAGAGAATGAATATAATTGTCAATTTAGAAATATTAAATAATTAATTAAATAATTTTATATACATATATTATAAAGTAAATGGTTTATAAAAGCTTTAGAAGTAAACGAGGTGGTTCTGCAAGATCCACCTGCCCAACGTTTAAATCCAGTGATATTTGTGCCACTAAAAGTCATTGCAAATGGAATGCCAAAAAGGGAAAATGCTATAAAAAGTCAGTTAATGCTGCTGGTGCAAATTCACATTGTCCCAAATTGGATGAAGCTGGTTGTGCTGTCGATGTTTCATGCGTTTGGAACGCCGCAAACAAAAAAACCAAATGCAGAAAAAGACCCGTTAGAATGGGAGCAGTTAACCGTAGCCGCACCGCTAAGAAAGTTAAATCTTCCAGTATGAGAAAATCTCCTTCACCTGTGGCAGCTGTAGCCTCACCCAAACGTGTGTCGCCTAAAAGTGTCACGACAGATATTAAACCGGGAGATAATGTAAGTCAAAAAAAATTAATGAAACGCGATTTTTCAGGTGCAAAATTAAGCAACGTAAATTTCAAGGAAACAATGTTATCTGACTCTAATTTCAAAGGGGCTGACCTTAGAGGTGCCAAATTCCGCGTGGCAATACTCGAAGGTGTAGATTTTACGGGCGCCGATTTAACAGATGCTGACTTCTTTGCATGTTACTGTAATCATAAAACAATATTTACTGGAGCCAAATTTGGAAATGCACCAGATTTTGAAAAGGCACATTTATCAGGAGCAGAATTTAAAAATATAACATTTAAAAATGCAAACTTTTTCAACACGAATTGCGAAAAAACGAATTTTAGTGGTTCTACATTTGAAGGCAAAGATTCTGTGTTTGATCTTGCCAATTTTGTTGACGCCATTATGAAAGATGTCAAATTTAAAAATGGTGTAGTATTGGGAGATAATAGTGCTGATTTTAATGACTATTACACATCTCCGAGAATGAAACGTGTAAAGAAAGGAATGGAATGGGTTAGCGTAAGGGTTGGACCAGAACGAAAATATAAGATTCCATTCAATTTTGCAGATTTAACAAATGCCGATTTTTCAAATATTGATGTTTCATTCTGTGATTTTGAAGGAGCAAACTTAACAAACGTGAAATTTGTTAATTCAAAATTAAAGGGCTGCAACTTCAAAGATGCAATATTGACCAATACCGACTTTACAAATGCTGATCGGGAGGAAGAAGAAGAAGAAGAAGAAGAAGAAGAAGGCGTCGACGTCGACTAATACGTGGATGGGGGGGATGAGGAATAATAAAAGTTTATAAATGTGCGCTTTACTTATCGTGTGTCAAAACGATACACACGAATCATCCAAATATATCCGTTTTTTATATTCAATCTTCAAATTGAATATAAATTGAATATTTATAACAATTATTCATATTATGTATGTCTGCCTGCGGATCTGATGCAATCACCACAATCACAACAATCACAACAAACCGATGACCACAATAATGGTGGAGAAAACGGAAACATTGTTGTTTTAGATTTGCGCGTGTCATGTAACACGTTCTATAAATATCAGATGATGCTTCCTGTGAATAGGAGTGATTTTATAGATAACGTTAATAATAATATCAATGAAATGAATGCAGGTATAAATTGTGGTGATCGTGTAAATAAGACGCAAACATTTTCAAGGCTCGAGCGATTACTGTGTGATGCGATGATCTCGCATATTCATGAAGATTTGGCAATGAACGGCGAAGAAGAACAAATTAAAAAACTTTGTGAAATATCAAGCAAATTCCATATTCACGGTCACACAACGCACTCGTTACTATATCATCAATCAAATGCGCCACACGCCGATCACGGCGGATGCATTTATATTTGCACGCATTGTTAAAACAAACATTGAAATATACATATCAATCCGTTAGACTAAACAATTCCGCGAAGTAAATTTACAATATAGGTAGTGATCGCAAATAACGTGCCACCCCACAGCGTATCAGTAACAACCGTAAGGATGGACCAATTCTTAAATATCGCATAATTGGTAGTTTCGTAAACACCGTAAATCACAATACCCAACAAGAACGCATCTGTAACGCTTTTACGCGGCTTAATGATAAAGTAGTTAATACCGGCTATTAAAAAGATGTAACATAATGCCGCGCCTAAAAAGTTCACTTTTATCGGTGACCCCTGTACGCGCTGGATTTGACTATTAAAAAACCCCTGTATACTACTCAAATAAATAAAATCAACTGTGATAAATATAATCGCGCTAATCAATGGCAAGAAGTCAAACATACTAAAATATAATATATAATATATATCGGAGAATATATTATACTTTTTTTACATAATATTAATTCCTTTAGATCTTAGATATTAATATATTTTTTTATTTGTTTATTTGCGCCTTGAATTCCCGAATTTACGACTTTTGCGATAACTTTTGCTTCTGCTGCTACCCTTTTTCTTATATCTTTGCTGCGCCGCCAAAAGAGTCATAGGGACAGCGGCTTGTTCAATGAGTGCACCCAGTCCTAATATGCCGCCTCGCTGACACCTCTTCGCAGTCCTATACTTGCGTCTACCACCGAGCATAACATTCTGATTTTTCAAATTTATCATGTCAGCATGATTTTTAATATACATATTGTGCGCAGCATTTGCCAAGGAAGGTCCAGACCTATCAAAAGAATCGCCAGTTAATGATGCCGGGCTGAGATTGGTTGTTGCTCCACCGCGCATCTTATGCTGTCTGTATTTGCGTCTTCCACCCATCATAGGTAATCCAAGACTGCATGTAGAACATGAACCGCCACGTTGTTGGTTTGTCATTGTGTTGTGTTTATATATATAGAATATAAAATATTATTATAATTAAAAAAAATGAAACTAAATATATGAATATTATGCAATATGGTTGTTACGCAATAATAATATAAATATCCCTAAAACTAAAAAAAAACTAATTAATAAAAATAAAACAGATAAATAAATATAAGGATATATTTCTTGAAGGATTAACTGTATAATTGGTTTGAAAAGTTGTTTTAATTCATGTTTAACATCCTCTCGCTTAATAATATCTAAACAGTAATTTATTGCTTTATTTTTAGATTGGTAATTTGAAGAAGAAGATTTACTCATTTTAAAACTTATTTATACTATAATTTATAATCTACAACTAATTTATTATTTTTATGCATTGGTTTGTTTATGATTTTATTATGATATGATTTTTTATAATTCGTGTATTCGTGTATTCGTGTATTCGTGTATTCATGTATTCGTGTATTCGTGTATTCGTGTATTTTATTATCAAATATAAAATTAAATATAAAAATGGAGACGATAATTTCTTATGATGAAGTGATAGATTATTCAAACATGGTTTTATGCATGCCTTCGAGTATTCAAGGGGGCTCATATTTTACAAAACTGCAATATTGTAAAAACCCGCTGTATGTGCAATCTCCAACGTGTATTTCTAAACAAGGGATTATACATGTTGGTAAAAAGACATACGTTGATTTAGTTTTAACATCTGAAAAGGATGGAGAATTTATATCATTCTTGGAACATTTAGAAAAAAAATGTATAGACATTATTTATGAAAAAAGAACAATATGGTTTACGGATGAATTGGAAAAATCAGACATTGAAACAGCATTCGCATCCATTGTAAAACCATATAAAAACGGAACAAATCATATTTTAAGAGTAAATATAAATAATAACAATAATAATAAACATAATATTGGAACTCAAAACTGTTTCGTCTTTGATGAAGAAAACAATGCAGTTACATTTGATTCCGTAAAAACCGATGCATCCTTAATCACAATTATCGATTTTGAAGGGATTAAATTTACATCTAAAAGTTTTCAATTTGAATTAAATGCTAGACAAATATTGATAATAAATGAAAAACCGATTTTTAAAGCATGTTTAATTAAACAAAAGAAGCAAGATTTCGCAATTGTTGCTGATGTCGCTGCTACTGATGCTGTTACTGATGCTGCCGCTGATGTTGTTGCTGCCGCTGATGCTCTTGTTGATGTTGCTGCCGCTGATGCTGTTGCTGATGTTGCTGCCGCTGATGCTGTTGCTGATGTTGCTGCCGCTGTTGCTGATGTTGCTGCCGCTGATGCTGTTGCTGATGCTGTTGCTGATGTTGTTGTTGCTGAGAATGTCAACGAACTAAATGAAACAAATTGCGAGACGAAAGACAAGAACGAATGTTTAGAAGAAAGTTTGGATGGTGCAACAAAACCTTTGATTATTTCAGAAGATAAATCTAATTTCGATGCCGAATTATTAGAAATAGATTTAGATTTAGAGAAAAATGATGATCAAAATAAAATCCTGGAACCAATTAAATTAAACAATGCAAATGATGTATATTTAAAAATGTATAAAGACGCAAAAGATAAAGCGAAATCCGCAAAAAATGTCGCAATCGAAGCATATTTGGCTGCTGAAGAAATAAAAATTACATATAATTTAGTTGATGTCGACAGTGACAGTAGTAATAGTGATAGCGAAAGCGAGAGTGACGGCGATAGTGACGTCGGCGAAGGCGATTAAGTATTGAAAGTATCGGATAAATAATAAAAGTAATGCATGAAAAAAAATGAAAATATATAATATTTATTGATGATTGTTTAGAGAAATTGAACAGCAATTTAAATTTATATTAATTATATTTATAATTATAATTAATATAAATTTATAAAAATATTTTATCATTTATTTTATATAACGATGTTTCCAAATTTGCAACAATACTTAAAAACTCACCAAGTGCTAACATTTTTGGCAGCCCTTGTGTTGTTTTGGGCAATATATAACTATTCAAAAGGAAAGTCAATGTTTCCCGAATATATGTCTAATCCCGGCGCAAATAAAAAAGGTAACGGAAATCGTTCGGGTCCAGGCGGTCCGGGTCGCTCTCCCCCAATGCCTGTGGATGATAGTTCTGTTTACAATCAACTTGACTCTGTATCATCGCCTTCAACCATGCAAGCAGGTCTCCCCACTAATTGCTCTGATCAAGCAAACATAAATCCGGCTGATCTTTTACCAAAAGATAGCAACAGCTCGTGGAACATGAAGCCGATCGGGTCAGGTGATTTTCTGGGCGTCAATCTTTTAAATGCCGGTTATTTGATCGGTGTCGACACAATCGGCAGTTCTTTACGCAATGCAAATCTGCAAGTTCGTTCTGAACCCCCTAATCCTCAGCTGCAAGTAAGCCCGTGGATGAATACTACGATTGAACCTGATGTTTTCCGCGCTCCTCTTGAAATTGGTTGCGGACCCAAACCGTGCGCCAACTAAATTAAATATTAAATATATACTGTGTTGCTACGTTCATGGTGATGGTGATGGTGATAATTATTATTCATTTTATTTGAATAAATAATAATTTAATAATTAAATTAATAGAGATTTAAAGGTTAATATATAAAATATAATATAATGAATCCATCACAAAATAAAGGACAAACAACTGAATCAGAATCAACATCAACCACTACATCAGTAGATTATTTAAATTTAGAGAAAGATGGAGAAAATAGATTAAACGAATTAATAAACACAAATAGTTTAACAGAAAATTCACTAATGAATATTATAAATGACGGAAATAATGAGTTTAAACGCGCAAATGGTAGAAATCTGTCATATAGCGAATTGCGTTCGTTGTATGGTTAGATGGTTAGAATAAGTATTTAAACATTCATTTACATGTAAAAAAGATATCGTCAAGATAAAATGATGATGATATTTTAGTCGTGAATTAAATATAAATTGATATATTTATATTTAATAAATAAATATACATTCCATTCCAACATGAGACTTGCAATGAAAGAGGTTCATAAAGACGAAAATGAAGATGAATTATTGGAAATGTTGTTAAAGTGGTTTTTTTGGTTGTAGAGAATGGTTAAGTTAAGTATTTGAATATTATTTTGTAACATGTAAAACATTTCGCAAGATAAAATCTTGACGATATGTTTTTTTTTAGTGGTTTTGGTTTTTATGGTTTTTTTTAGTGGTTTTGGTTTTTATGGTTTTTTTTAGTGGTTTTGGTTTTTATGGTTTTTTTTAGTGGTTTTGGTTTTTTTAGTGGTTATCTGGTTAACTAGGAAGAAGCAGCAACAACAACTGCGGCGGCGGCGGCGGCAGCAGCAGCTGACTTGGCAAAATGAGGAGACATGTAACGCTGAAGGTTAAAGTATGTCAGCTCATCACCCTTTTTCAACTTGAGCAGTGAAGTCAGTTTCTTGTCGGGGTTGATCTTGCGACCATTCTCCTTGTCCTGCAGGTTGTTGGTGCGAATGTACTTGTTGATCTCACGAGTCACCTCGGTGCGAGCCATTTCAGAGCCCTCGGGCTTGCCAAGAAAGCCGGCAAGCTCATTTGAAATCAAAGTCGGCTTGACGAAACCAGAAGGTGCGCGATTGCCGGTCTTGCGCTTTTTCCTCTGACTCGCCTTCTGAGCATTCTTAAGCTCTCGAGCAGTCTGGCGCTCAAGAAGACGAAACTCGCTACGGAGAGTGTTCCAAGTGGCATGAGCCGCTTGAAGCTTGCTAGAATAATCAGAATACATGCTCAAGAGAGCGGCAGAAGAGTCGGTAACGGCAGCAGCAGTTGAGGAGGAGTCAGATGACACAACAACATTTGCGGGAGAAGAAGAACTAAGAGTAGTAGAGGCAGATGATGTCGATGCTGATGCCTCGACAGTCTCAACAGATTTGGGCTTAGGAAGTTTCTTGAGTTTAGGTGCGGCGGCGGCGTCGGTTGCGGGAACAGAAGTGGAAGCGGATACTACAGCGGAATCAACCGGAGTTGTGGAAGTCTTTGTCTTTACCATGATGGTTATACTCATACTAGCAGTGTCTTTTTAAGTATCTTTGAATATATATTATATATTAGTTATATGTCCTCATATATTTATTATTTATTGTTAATATTGACCCACAAAAGAATATCATTAGAACAACAATTTTTATAATCTAATGTAAAATTTTTTAGAGAAATGAATTTGGGTTTTTTCATATTAACTGTCTTGTAAAAAATATAATCTCCATATTTACCTGTTCGAATACTTATATCATCAGTAATGTTTCTAATTATCACCGTCGTCGTACCTGCTGCAAAAGGGTCAACTTCAGACCCTTCTTCAATAAAACGAATTATTTCATGCAGAGAAATATCAAACAACTCTTTAGAATTTAATGAAGTTTTACCTAGCGATTTTCTATTCTCTCCATTTTTACCCCACACCACGTATTTTCCAAATCGTCCATTCTTTAAAACTACATTATTGCCGCCATATATTCCAACAACTCGCTCTAAAAAAGTTTCTTCAACAAGAACCTCAGAGAGAGTTTTATATTTTCCAGATTTTAAATCATCAATTGTTATACCACAAATAACCTTTTTAAATATTATTGTTTCATCATTTATAGAATTTATAATTTGATTATTGTTACTGTCCACCGCATGACCTGTTAGTGTTATGTCTTGAGGAAATGGCTTTTCAGAATACATTACGACGGGACCGTGTTTACCAATCATAAAAATGTGATGGTCATCAATTCTATATTGAGATTCATCCTTTTTTATTTTCTTTATTGATTTTATGCATTCTTCAATCTCTCTAAGACATTCGTCACACATTATTTTTAATTTAATTTTTGCATCCGCACCATCACCATCTTGCGCAGCAAGTTCATCCAACCGCAATTCCATATGTTTCGTATAATCGTATGAAAATAAATTAGAAAAATGCAATAATAAAAATTCCAATACAATTTTTCCAGCCAATGTTATTTTTAATTTATTTTTTTCATTTCCAAATTCTCTCGAGATTATTGTCTGAGAAATAACTTTATCAACCAAATTGTATTCTCTGCATTCCTTTTTTTCACCAGAAATATTTTGCTTCTTTACATATTCTCGCTCCGAAATTTTGTCAATAATTGTTGAATAAGTTGAAGGTCTTCCTATTTCCTTTTCTTCCAATAATTGTATTAATCGAGCTTCAGTATAGCGCACGCCAAAAGATGTAACAAACGCTTTTGTTTCGATTTTATTATAAGAAATGATTGAATTTTCTCTGATATTTTGCAAATAATCTTGCATCGCGTGATGGTGTTGCTGTTCTGGCGTAAATCCCTGCACGATTTTCCACCCCATAAAAATCGGTTTTTGACATGTGTACGTATACGCACATATGCGTGTGTCGCATTTAAATGGTGAAGTTATAGATGCAGTCATTGAAAAAAATGTATAATCCGCCATGCAACTTTCTAATGCATTCTTCCAAATAAGTTTATATAATCGTTGTTCAATCGGATGAAAATCGTTTGATGATAATGAAACGCGAGTAATGTCTGTGGGTCGGATTGCTTCGTGTGCTTGCGATTGTTGTGATTGTTGTGATTGTGATTGCAATTGAATTTTATCATTATCATTAATATATTTCTCTCCCCATTTTTCTTGTATATATTGATTTGTTTGTTGTAAAAAATCGGCGCTATATGTCTGTCCCGTCGTTCGAATATACGTAATGACTCCACTCTCGTATAATTTTTGGCAAATTTTCATGGTTTCGCTCGGAGAAACAGATAGTTCATTACTGGCAGTTTGTTGCAAACGACTTGTGGAAAAAGGCGCCGGAGGAGATGAATGAGAGCGCGTTGGTTTATTGCAGCTAAATACATGATTGTGCTGAATCGATTCACTTAAAAATATTTCAAGATCATTTTTATTTATAGATTCAAAAGTCTTATCTAGAGAGAATAATAAATTAAATTTTGTAAAAAAACCATACACCTCATATTTTATACAATCCGTATTTGTATTTCCATTTAATCTATTTTCAATTTCTCTCTCATTGTCATAGACAAGACGCAAAGCAGGCGTTTGACAACGACCTGCGGACAAACCAGAACATCCAGATGAAGAAATATGTTTCCACAAACAAGGAGAGATTTTATATCCAATTAATAAATCTAATATTTGCCTTGCATGAGACGAATAAACAATATTCATATTTATTCTTTTTGGATTTAATATTGCCGCGTCTAATGCGCTCTTGGTTATTTCGTGAAATACAATTCTATCTGTTGTTTCAATTGGTAACTTGAAAATGTCGCACAAGTGCCACGCAATCGCCTCGCCCTCGCGATCATCATCTGTTGCTAATACAATTCGAGCTGCCATTTTAATCTCTAGACTTATTTTTGCAATTTGTTCCTTTTTTGAATCCATAATTGAAAAATGTAAATCGTAATTTTTATTTACATCTATTGCACTCAAACCATCCAAATAACGCATGTGACCGCACGACGCAATACACCTGTAACCAGGACCTAGGTATTTCATAATTGTTGCGCATTTAGCAGGAGACTCCACAATTATCAGCGTATTCGTTGCAACTTTTGTAAATGATTGACCAATCGGATTTTTACCCCTACCTCTACCTTTGCTTACCATGTGCTTATTCGAAGATTGTGACGATGTTGTCATGGTATATGTTCTATGTTTATATCATTAAATACTTTCATTACAAGTTAAATTGTTCAAAAAAAAATAACATTACCTTTTTATATTTTCTGTAAATGGATTAGATTAATGGGTTGTGGGGTTGTGAGTGATTATAACAAGGTTTAAGGTTTAGGGTTAAGTTTTTTTTTTATTTTTTAATTGTTTTGTTGTTTTTGTCGCATCTTCTTTATGCAGTCTTCTTGATGATTTTCTTCTTCGGAGCTTCTTGGACAGGAGGAGGAGGAGGAGCAGCAGACACCGAAGACACAAAATCATCATCATCACCGCCATCGTCTGAATCTGCAGTTTCAGTTTGTTGTACCGATGTCGACACAGATTGAACATCATCGTCGTCACAGAATTGCTGCTGCTGCTGCTGCTTTTCA
>Ga0209086_10000433_pt1 | contig 36189 bp, 55 predicted proteins | sample M_130207_XF_Meta_FD_187312 | JGI IMG/M metagenome (GOLD analysis project Ga0209086, IMG submission 187312) | Freshwater microbial communities from Lake Montjoie, Canada to study carbon cycling - M_130207_XF_MetaG (SPAdes) (version 2) | ecosystem: Environmental > Aquatic > Freshwater > Lake... | reverse complement strand
GGCAATTAACCAAAAAAGGGGTGGGAAAAAGGGGGGTATTGCCTTTCCTAAAAATAAGGTATCATAACTCTATGAGTAAAAAACCTTTTGAATTGCATTTAATTGATGGAACTAAAAGCGAAGTGCCAAACTTGGCAGTTTTGCCAGACACCATCAAACAAAGAATCCCTGTTGCTAATTGGGTGGACAACCCTGAACTCTGGGATAAGAAAACTTTTATTAAAGAGACTGCGGAATTTTTATTTGAAGTCTATGGCATAGGAAGTGACCAAGATAAATCTACTTTGGCTATGTTGGCAGACCAGTTAGATATTTACATCCAAAGTTATAGGCAGTTAGATATTAATAATCTGGTGGTAGAGACAAACAATGGAAAGACACTAGCACCAAACCCATTGATTAGCATTAAGAACAATGCCTTGAAGTTGGCTTTACAGTTAATGAATGAAATGGGCTTAACTCCTAGGAGCAGATTGGCATCAAATAAGACAGAAGATAATAGTCCAGTAGCCAAGTTTCTTAAAGGTCCATTTGCTCAATGAAATGGGAAGATGGGATTATCTATGCACAAGAAGTATGCAAGGGTGAAATAAATGTATGTAGGAATGTAACCCTAACCTGCCAAAGATTTATCAATCAACTTGAAAATAAAGAATGGGAATGGGAGTTTGATTATCGAGTTCCCCAACATATCCTAAACTTTGCATCTGCACTTAAACATACCAAAGGACCACAGGCAGGACAGGCAGTAGTATTAGAACCTTTCCAGATATTTTTCTTATGTGCCATTTATGGATTCAGACATAAGAAAGACCAATCCAAAAGGATGGTAACGGATGTGATTCTTTACATTCCTAGGAAAGCAGGTAAATCTACATTGACAGCAATCATTGCATTGTATGAGTTACTTTGTGGTGAAGCAGGTAGTGAAGTATTTACTTTGGCTACTAATCGGGAACAGGCAACTATTGTATTTGATGCCAGTAAAGGATTTATAGAATCTATGCCACAGGAGTTATCTAGTCTATTTAATGTAAGCAAATATCACATTGGTAAAGTCGGAGATACTCAAAGTATGTTTAAGGCTTTGTCGAGAGATACTAAGAAAACTGGGGATGGCAAGAATCCTTCTTGCTGTATTGTGGATGAAGCGGCACAGATATTGGATAGGAACTCAATAGAAGTATTACATTCTGGAATGGTAGCCAGAAAAAATCCTTTGCGTATTTATATAACTACAGCAAGTTTCTCAAAGGATACCAAGTTCTATGAGGATTTGAGTATGTTTGAGAATATGCTAACTGGTGAAGCCACAGATAACCCGAAATGGTTTGGGCTACTGTATGGACTAGACCCACAAGATGATTGGCGAAATCCTATAGTCTGGGCAAAGGCTAACCCTATGCATGGCATATCTGTATTTGAGGATGCTATTGCAGAAAGAGCAGAACAGGCTAAGTCTAAACCTGCAACATTAAATGAGTTTCTTTGCAAAACTCTAAACATCTTTGTCAGTTCTAATAGTGCTTGGATTGACAGGGAAGCGTGGGATAAATCCTGTATCTTAGAAAAAGGTAGAGAACCTGAATCTGTCTATGTTGGATTTGATTTGGCGGCTACTAGGGATTTAAATGCAGTCTGCATATTAAAGCGATTTGGTGAAGATGATTATGAAGCAGAGTTTCAATTCTTTCTACCAGAAGCAGGTTTTGATTTAATTCCAAAACATTATCAGGATATATTTAGAAATGCTATTAACTCTGGCATTTTAAAATTAACTGAAGGTAATGTAATGGATGATAGGGAAATATCTCAATATATATTTAAACAATGGGAGAAATTTCCTAATATTAAGGAAGTTGGCTATGATGCCTATAATGCGGCAAGTCTGGTCAGTAGGTTATATGATGGTGGATTGCCTGTTAAAAAAGTAGGTCAGGGTATGGCAGTCCTAAATAATCCTAGTAAATATGTAGAAAAGTTAATCCTTAATCAACAAATTAAACATGATGGTAATCCGTTTGTTGGATGGCAATTAGGAAACTGTGAGTGCTATGAGGATGTAAATGGCAACATTAAAATCAGAAAGAATGAAGCAGATAAGTCAGCAAAAGTTGATGGAATTATTGCTATGATAATAGCGATGCATTGCAGTTTAGATAATCCTAGTATCTCAAATAGTTTTGGATTTAGAAGTTTTTAGTGTAAAATTAATTAACTTCTAGGGGAAAAACATGGGAATACTAGACATTTTCAGTAGAAAAAAACCAATAAAAAATGAATCCAATACCCTATTTGGTCAGCAACAACTAGGTAATCAAATTGCTTTACAGGGCAATAAAGGTTCTTTTGTTGGCAACAATCAATTACTTTATGTAACTACAGCAAGTACAACAGAAGCAGGTAGAACAGTTAATGTATCTGTCCTATCTAGGAACTCTACTGTTATGAGTTGCGTTGCAATTAAAGCCAGAAGTTTGGCACAATGCTCTGTTAGCATTATGTACAAAACAGAAGATGGCACTTTTGTAGATGCATTGAAATCTGATAAAGCAGGATTGCGAGATAAGAATAAAGCAAGGCAAGTATTAAGCCTTTTGCAAAATCCCAACAGTTTCCAAAGCCAGTATGAATTTTTCTATCAGTTATCCCAATGGTTAGATTTAACTGGTGAAACATATACATTGCTCTGGAGAAAAGACCAGACTAATCCTAGTCTTACTCCTATCGAAGCCTATAACCTAGACAGTACCTTAATTACTTCTCAACTAACTCCATTAAGATACCCTTCTTATAGGTTATCAACATCGAGCATGGGATTTAATGAGAATGAACCTTTAGAACCTTATCAAGTTATTCATTTAATGGACCAGAACTGGCAAGGTGCGGCAGGTTTTAACAAAGGTATCTTAGCCACAGAACTAGTAGCCCTAGACCAAGACATTGACCTATATGCTAACTTTATTATGCAGAATGGTGCAAAACCATCTGGACTATTTAGAACAGAACAGGTAATCCCAGATGCTAAGTATAAAGAAGTAGCAGGAAGGCTCAAGGAAGCATGGGCGAATATGACTAATAGTAAGCCTTCAGATTTGAGCAAAGCAGGTCAGGGAATGTTATTAGACCAAGGTATGACCTATGAGACTGTGCCAGTTTTAAACCTTCAGGATGCAGATGCAAGAGCATTAAAAGACCAGACCATGAAGCGAATCTGTGCTTTGTTTGGTGTACCACCACAAATGCTAGGAATATCTGATGGTAAGTTCAATAATACTCAGACATTATTAGATGAGTTTTATAAAACGACTATGTATCCTACTATTATAAATTTGGAACAGAAACTTAACATGAGTTTATTAAAAGGCTATCCTAATCTTTGCATACGATTTGATACTAAAGATTTCTTAAAAGGTGCGGCACTAGACCAAATGAATTTTGTAGTAGCAGGTATTAATGCAGGGATTATGACCCCTAATGAAGCCAGAGAATATTTAAATATACCTAAAATAGATGGGGGAGATGAGTTAGGTGGTAAGTTAAAAGATTCATTAGCAATAGGTGGACAAAGCCCACAAGATACTGGTGGCGGTGGCGGTAATCAAACTCGGAAAATGAATATTGGAAAATAGTTTATTAAAAAGAATAAATGATGTATTATTTAACCAAATCAAAAAGGTTAGTGTTAAACTACCTTTAAAAGAACAAGATACCCCTATAATACAAGATAACAATCAAGCGATTAACTATGGGGTTATAAATGAAACAAAACCTAAATCTAATCTGTGAAGCAAAATTATCACTAGGAAAAATGGCAGATGAAGGTGAAAACCCATCTGGGATGATTGAAGCCAAAGTGACTACATTTGGACCTAGAGAAGGAGCAGATGGCAGAAAGTTCTTTTATAAACCTGAAGGTTTTGCACAATGGGCAGATGAGTTTGCCAATGCAGGTAAACCATTACCAATGTTTTTAAACCATAACGATATGGGTATGCCAGTAGGACAATGGGATGAATTTATTATGGAAGATGATGGTATGTCTGCCAAAGGTAAAATTTACATGAATACTGTTGGCGGTTCTGATTTGTATTCTGTATTAAAAGAAGCACCTAATATGTTTGGTGGAGTATCTGTAGGAGCATATGCTGATGAAGCCAGAATGGTGGATGAGCAAGGCAATCCAATAGGGGATGATGAAGATGAAGGCTATTTCCAAATTACTAAAGGTGGTCTTAGAGAAGTTTCAGTTGTTATGTACCCGAATAACCCAAATGCTGAAATCCAAAGATTAGAATATTTTGATAAGGATGGCAATGCCAATCCTAGACTAATTGAGAGAACTTTGCGTGATGCAGGGCTTTCCAAAAAAGATGCAACTACGGCATCTTCTATTCTTAAAAAAGTTTTAGAGATGCGTGATGTATCTTCAGAATTGATTAAGAAAAAAACGGAGCATTGTGATAATGATGCCGTAGAACCAGAAGCCAATAATATTTTAAAAGCCCTAGAGGAAAGAGAATTATTAAAGGCATTATCTAATCGCATTAATAAATAGGAGTTCAAGATGAAAGAAGTTATCGAAAAACTAGATACAATCGAAGCCCAACAAGTAGCCAAGATTGAAGAAATTAAAGCAGAAATCAACACAAAGTTAGAAGTATTAACTGAGATGTCTGAGAAGTTTGAAGCATTAGAAGCCAAAGTTGCTTCTGTTCAAGCACCTGCACAAATCAAAACTTATAAAAGTTTAACTGAAGAAGTTAATCGTTCTGTTAAAGAGCAAGTTCGTGATTTCTATAAATCGAATAGTCGTACAGAAAAAGAAATTAAGATGTTTGAATCTGTAGACCAGTATGATGCATTTATGCAGGAATCATCTTTGCTAGGTAATCCACAAGGATATGGTTCTGGTTACAATGTGGGTGGTCGTACAGGCTATGACCCTGTGTTTGTTGCTTTGCGTCAAACCAATCCTTTGCGTGGTGTAAGTCGTTCAGTATCTACTGATGGTTCTGCTTACCAACTAAGACAAAAAGTTGGAAATGCAGGTGCGGCTTGGGGATATGCAATTCAAAACAATGGTGGTGCTACAACTCAAGACACTTTGATTTGGCAGTTAATCCTTAAAGATTTGAACTGTGCTTTCCCTGTTCGTACAGCAACTTTAGATGACATTGATGGTTTAGAGTCAAACATTGTTTCTGATATGTTGGCTGAGTTTAGTCAATCAGAAGGTCGTTCAATGGTTCAAAACGATGACCAAACTGATTCTGCTCCATATGATGCAACTGGTGGTACTAATGGTTTGCGTGGTTTAAATCAGTATGGTTATGTAGGTGCATTTGCAGGTGGAACAGTTCATCCAGTAGTTTATGGCTCAACTGGTGTAGCCACATCAAATGGTTTATCTAAGATTGCTACATATGACCAATTAACTACAAATGGTACATCTACTTCTGCAAATAACATTACTTATGCTGATGTAATCAATCTTATTTATAGTTTGCCTACTCAATACTGGACACCAAGCACATCATGGTTAATTAACCCAATCCAACTACAGGCAATTCGTGGTTTGGTTGATGATAATGGCAGACCAATTTATGTTGATGGTTTGGCTAGACCAGATGGTATTGTTGGACAATTACTAGGATTTGATGTAACAGTTAATCAGTTCTGTGATACTCCAAACTATGCAGGTGTAGATAAAGCAGATTTGTATCCAATGTACTTTGGTGATTTCAATCGTGGTCATGTAATCATTGATAGATTGAATATGATTCTAAGAAGGTACGAACAGACCCAAGTCGGTTTTATAACTTTCTATGGCGAAAAGCGTGTTGCATCCAGTATCCATGATGCTAATGCTATTGTTGCTTACAGAAGTACACATACTGCAAACGACTAAAGAGGTGGGGGAGAAATCTCCCCTTCTTTTTTTAACTTATTTGGAATAAATATATGGCAAATCTAATTCTTGAAGCAATACAGTCAGCCATTAAAGATGGCAAAGCAGAAATAAATTTAAAAGAAGCATCAGCCTTAACAGGCTCTGGTTCAGGAATTGGTGGTCGTATATATTATGATGATGCCTTTGCTTCATTGCGAATGGGTAATCCTATTCGTAAATATGCAAGACAATTTACAACTGCTGATTCAGATGTGCAGTTTGTAGCCAAAACAGGAAACATTACAAACATTCAAAATGGTGCTGTAGTAACTGCATCTATAACTGCATCAGTAATGACAGTAACAGCAGTAGCAAGTGGAGTGCTAAGAGTTGGTCAAATACTTTCAGGTACAGGAGTTACGGCAGGAACTTATATATCCTCATTAGGAACTGGTACAGGTGCAACAGGGACATATAATGTTGTGGGTGATACTACGGCATCATCTACAACAATTACTGCTTTGGGTAATCCTTGGGGATATTATCCTATTAACAACAATAATGCTGTTACAGGTTTAAATACTGCTATCTGGCAATTACCTATGAGAGCAATTCAGGCAAGTGTGCCAATTCGTACAGCATTTATGGATGATGTTAATGCTATTGAACAGGCTATTGTAGAAGATATTGCAAAAGAATTTGCTCAACAAGAAGCCTTATCTATGATGCTTAATAATGACCAGTCAGGTTCTTTAACTGGTTACTATGGTGGCACATTGGGATTAAGAGGAATTAACAGTTATTCTAAAAGTGCAAGTGCCGCTAGTTTTGGAAGTAGTGGCATAGCAATAAGTAATGGAATACATACTGTTTTAAAAGTAGATAGTGGAAGTGCTAGTGCAATTACCTATAATAATTTAGTAGCCTTGGCATCAGCCTTACCTGCACAATATTGGAACTATGATACAACTTGTTGGATGATGCATCCTACAACAATTAAAGCAGTTCGTGAACTTACTTCTCAAAATGGTATGCCAGTATTTGTGGAAGTTGGTAGTTCAGAAGGTTCTGCTGTAGGTAATATGTTTGGACATGAAGTTATTGCTAATCCATATATGCCTGAAATTGGAGCATCTACAACACCTATTTATTTAGCAGATTGGGAAAGATTTATTTCTATTGCTGATAATGAAGTAATGAAATTACAGATGTTTGAACAAACAAGCGTAGGTTTTGTAACCCTGTTTGCTGAGAAAAGAGTATGTTCTACAATTCGTGATGTATTTGCAGGAGTTTGTTTGACAATGGCGGCTAGTTAATGCCTTCAAATTTATCAACAACTAATGCTTTAGGTTCTCCACAGAACCCTTGGAGTTACCAGAAGGTCGAGCAGATAGATAGAGATATTTATACTGCTTGGCTTACTTTGGATGAAATAACTCAACAGTTAAATTTAATTGAAGATGAATCACAAGATACTTATTTAAAAAGCCTTGAATTAGCCACTAGGATGGCTATAGAAGATTACCTTGGTATGTCAATATTACCTGTGCAATATAAAGCCTACTATCAGGCTACAAACAATTCTATGGGGATGCAAACATCCTTGGATTTGCCAGAAATATCTCAGGACACAAATAATTCAACTGGAGTAACCATTGATTATGTAAAGTATTACAACATGGATACTCCACCAGTATTAACTACTATTGCAAGTACAGAATATTTTTATGACCCAACAGGAAATAAAATAGTTATTAATTCATTGCCAAATGATATTAATGCTTTTATGACTAACCCTGTTGTAGTTATTTATTCATTAAATTCTAATCCTATTGGAACTTATCCTGTAATTAAACAGGCAGGATTATTATTATTAACTCATTTATATAACAATCGAAGCGATACTTTAGATGGAAAATTAACTAATATTCCTTTTGGAGTATCTCAATTATTAAGACCATATAAACCTTTGGTGATGTAAATGTCAATTACCAGATATGAAAATATTGACATTAACAATGTAACTAATGGTAAGAACTCTGTTGGGGAACAAACCACAACTAGTACAAAGTGGTTTACTACTAGAGCATTAGTAAGAACTCCTAGAAATAGCCTTACTATTACAGGCACAACTAGGATTTATTCAGATGTATTAGAGTTGGTTTTAAACTACACAGGCAATACAAAGCAGATATTTGAAAATCAGAACTTATATTCAGTCACCTATAAAGGCTTTAACTGGCGAATTGAGAATGTCCAAGAAACCAATGATAGGATGAAAGTTATATTCTCATGCTATCGAAATGACCCAGTAGTTCCAGTATGAGTACACAACAAAACCCCTATGTATATGCTGAAGCGATTAGTTATCAGTTATCAGATATTGTAGACCCTGTACCTGTTTATGCAAACTTTAATAGAAACTTTGCAGTAGAACCAGAATTTTTGACATGGCAATTAAGAAATGTGCATCAACCTGTATATACAGGACAAACACAAAGTAATAAAGGTATTGATACTCCAGTATTTCAGACTAGTATATTTGCTCAATCTATGGTAGATGCTTTTAATATTAGCAACACTATATTACAATCATTACATGGATATTCTGGAATGTTTGGTAATCCTGATACAAGTGGATTTATAATAGCCAAAGCAGATGTGGTCTGGTTATATAATACATTTGATGATACTGTAGGTATGAATCAGATTATTTTGGATTGCACATTATATATATCAACATAAGATAATATTTATTAACTCTTTGATTAAGGAATTTTAAAATGGCACTAATTGATAAAGTCTTAGCAGGATATACTGCAACCCTTTGGATGCAAGATGATGCAACTCCAACTCCATTAACTGTAGGGCAACTTTCTACATGGACATCTCAAGTTGCTTCAATTATTGGAGCATCAGCAGGTGGTAGTGGTACAACAGGTATTCAAGTTCCTGTAGAAGCAGTACCTTCTTTTGGTGCTGACGATGCAATGGCGGCATACTCTATTGCAGGTCAAAGAACTGGTGCAAAGATTACAACACAAAATCAGCCAACATCAATGACTGTTGTATGTCCTTGGAATCCTGCTGATACAGCACAATTATTAATTCGTGATGATGGTTACAATGGTTCTATTGTTAGAACTTTTGTAGTAGCAATCTATGATGGAACTAATACTGTAGCCTATGCTTTTAATGCAATGGTAGGCGGTATGCAATGGGATATGAGTCCAAGTGCTGAAGGTAAATTTACATTTACTATTCATCCTATTGGTTCTGATTTTTATGGTTGGTCTAATACACCTTAAACAATATGACAACAATACAAAACAGTACAGACCTATTAAACTTTATAATAACCCAAGCCAATTCTGGACATAAGAACTGGTTTGGGTTTCAAGAGCAAAAGATTGCAGGGATAAATACTGCTTATGCAATGGCAATAAACCATGCAGACAAAATGACCCCAGATGAAATCGTAGATTATGTATTGCGATTAAATAACCTGATATTTCAAAAGATTATTAAAGGTGATTAGATGGGCGATAAAATCCGTATTGCATTTTATGGGCAAGAGGAATTTACTCAAGTTGTTAGAGAAATGCAAGATGATTTTGGTGTAAAAGACCAAAAGAAAATTTTATCTAGTGCTATGCGAGTAGCCATGAAACCTGTATTAGAAAAAGCAAAAAGTTTAGTAAGTGTAGATACTGGTGGTTTAAGAGCATCATTAAGAATAGAAGCCAGAAAACCTACAACGAAAGATAAAAGGTCGGTATATGTTAGTCCTACAGATACAGTAATTGGTACAGTAACAACTGGGTCTGGAAAGCAATTAGCCAAAAAAACTTTTAAAAATGTCAGAACTGGCAATAAGCAAAAAGGTATTCCAAGTGATGCCAGAGGTATAGCCAATGAATTTGGCACAGCAAAAATGGCGGCTAAACCTTATTTAAGACCTGCTTTAGAAACATCATCTACACAATTATTAGATTCATTAACTATGTCATTAAGAACTGCAATATTAAAATACAAAGCAAAACAACCCAAAAAAGGATAAAACATGAGCAAGTTTGCAACTGCATTAGGCAAGAATTTTTCAGATAAAAAAGATGAATTAAGAATTAGAACTTTTGATATAGGCTCTCATACATTTAAAGTCAAAGTACCTTTGACAGTAGAGTATGACACTATGCAAAAAAGAATGAACGACATAGATAAAGATTTAGTGCAGAAATACTATGATGATATGGCTAAGTCTTATTTGGAAAAGAAAAAAGAAAATAAAGATAATCCAGATATTGTCTATAAAACAGATGATATTGAAATTGAAGGCAGGTCATTAAAAGAATCGGCAAACAACAAAGTTATCCTAGAAAAAAGAATAACTGAGATGTTTAAACTCATAGTACCTGAAGATGGTGAGTTTGATATGGATACTATTACATATGCAGACATAGATGAGTTTATGCCATTCCCTGTTCAAATGGAAATGATAGAAGCAATTAGTAATGCTGTAAGCCCATCTTATAAGGGGAACAGGGGAAAGTCCTAAGGTCTGTCCGAAGGCAAGTTAAAGCATATTTGACTGCTCATGGAACAGACCCTGATTTAGTAGATGAACAAACCTTTGCTGATATTTGTATTATGTTTAATGATGGACTAATAGGTAATTTAGGCATCATACAAGTATTAGGAGTTTTAACAGCAGGTCAATTTAATAAGGTCTTGCCAAGTGGTAAGCCACCATTTAAACTAGAGAATATAATTCCACAGGTTTATGAATACTTATATCCACCATTAACAGATGAACAGAAAAAGGAGCAGGTTAATAAAAGTTTATTAGCCTTTGCAATGATGAATCCTAATAAGAAAGCAAAGTAGATGGCACAGAATGTCGCACGATTAGGAGTAATCTTTGGGATGGATTCTGCTGAGTTTGAATCTGGGCTAAAGAAAATTGGTCGTGGATTTGATGATGTTGTATCTAAAGTTAAATATGCAAGTGCAGGAGTAGCAGTAGCCTTTACTGCAATGTCTGCTAAAGCCTTGCAATACGGAGACCAGATTGCAGATGTAGCCCAAGCAAATGAAGTAGCCATTAAAACTGTGATGGCATTGTCAGAAGGATTAGCCCAGAATGGTGGCTCTGCTGAAAATGCAGGAAAATTATTATCTAGTTTTACAGCAAAAATAGATGATGCGGCACAGGGTGGAAAAGATGCTCAAGAAACTTTTGCAAGAATTGGGGTATCTCTTAAAGACCTAGCAAACAAAGATATGACAGCATTGTTTGACCAGACAGTAATGAGTTTGGGTAGAATGGATGATGCAATTAGTAGAAATGCTGTTGCTATGTCAATCTTTGGAAAAGCGGCTAAAGGTGTAGATTTTGTTGGACTATCTGAAGGCACAGCAGAAGCCAGAGAGCAATTTGCTAAATATGCAGAAGCAGTTAAAACAGCAGGTGATTTGCATGATAAGTTAGATGCCAAAGCAATTAAAACAACTGTCATGTTTACCAATGCTTTTATTCCTACATTAAATGCAGTATATGATGAGTTGAATAAAACTGGTGGTGCAATGGAATCTTTCTTTAAATTTACTGGAGAAGGATTTAAAGCATTAGTAGCAGGAGTTGCAGGATTTGTTGCTTACATTAAAATTATTGGTCAGGCACTAGGAGAAATTAATCAACTCTTTTATGATTTTGAAAAAGGTAAAGGGTTTAATCCAAAAGAAAGATGGATGAACTTAGAGAACTTTGCCAATATTGAATTAGGTAAAGCCCAAGAGTTTGCCAATAGAATTTATTATCCTGAAGTCTATGCTATCAAACCTGAAGAAAAGAAAACTGTAGGTAGACCAGTAACTCCTTATGTAGATAAAGAAGAAGTTAATAAAGCCAAAAAGATTGCTGAAGGTTTAGCAATGGCAGAACAGTTATCTATTGAATACAAAAGACAATTAGATTTTCAATATGGGATATTAGAAGCCCAAGGTCGTATGAATTTTATGTCTGAAAAAGAAAGACAAATTGCTGAAGCAGTAGCCAAAGTTACTGATGAGACAAGTAAAAAATTAACTGAAATACAAAACAAAAAAGAAGAAGCATTAGCACATGGTGTAGACCAAAAAGTAGTAGATGCAATGGATGCTCAAAAACAAAAAGTAAAAGAATTAGGTATAGAATTTGAAAATTTAACTAGAAAACAAATTACAGCACAATTAGAAGCACAAAATACTTTTATGTTTGGATGGAATAAAGCATTTAATCAATATGTTGAAGATTCAAATAATGCCGCCAAAAAAGGTGCAGATATGTTTACTTCAATGACTACTACTATGAATAATGCTATTGATAATTTTGTAGAGACAGGCAAATTATCAATGGGTAATTTTGCTACAAGTATTATAAAAGAGTTATTAAAAATAGAATTAAAATTACAAGCAATGACATTATTTAAATCTTTTATGGGTTTTGCAGGTACTGCAATTTCAGCCGCAGGATATGGTGGTGGTAGTGCAGGAATGGGTGGCACTACAGATGAATATGGTGGTGGTAGTGCAGGTGGTGGATTCTTAAATAGACCAAGAGCAGGTGGTGGTTCTGTATCTGGCAATACATCTTATCTAGTCGGTGAGAATGGTCCAGAAATGTTTATCCCTAATCGGTCAGGAAGTATTGTTCCTAATAATAAATTATCTGATATGGGTGGTGGTCAAACAGTAAACTACAATGGTCCTTACATAGCCAGTATGTCTGCTATTGATACTCAGTCGGCTACACAGTTTTTATCTCAAAACAAACAAACTATTTGGGCAGTTAATCAGTCAGCATCAAGGTCAATGCCTACTTCAAGGTAACTATGAGTCTAAATCAAATACTAGCAATTAGCGAAACAGTTGGAATTAATGACCACAGGTTTATTGGTCAAATGCTTAGTCGCAATCAAAGAATATCTACAAGTGAAATTATTACTGTAGTGCCATTTTCATTTGACATGAAGCCAATGAACTATCTTTTGTATAGTCAGAATAGAGCATTGCTTAATAGTTTACGAATACCTGATATGGCATTGCAACAATATCTAAACTTTGGCACAACTGGATGGGCTAACTATATTGCTTATCAAGGAAGTATGAGTTCAGGACAAATATCTGCTTGTCAATGGCAAACTAGTTCTGCAAACAAAACATTAGTATTAGGAAGTTTACCTTCTATTGATGCAGGTGCTTACATAGTCAAAGCAGGAGATTTCTGTCAGGTAGGTTTATATCCTTATATAGCAACAGCAGATGTACTTAGGGGAGCAGGTTCAACTGTAAACATACCTGTGCATAGGAATTTAATAACAACTTTAACAGGTGTAGTAAATGCTGTTATAGGTGAGTTTGGAACTACTGTTAGCATGGGTGGTAGCACATATACAGGAACAACCTTTCAAGTAATTCTTAGGGCATATCCTACATATACTTTAATGTCTTATGCCAATGATTCTTATATTCAATGGTCTGGTGGCTTTACTGCATTTGAATCTGTGCTATGAATGTAATAACTCCAGTTGATAATACTAACAATATTCGGATTGCTGATTTTGTTAGATTAACTACTCCAGATGGAACTTATAGATTTGCTACAACAGCATCATCATTAACTATTGGTGCTGTAGATGCACAACCTTTTCAAGCATTAGGACAATTAGTAAAAGTTGGTGATGCAGTAAAAGATATTAAATCAACTGCAAATGAAACCACAATTACCCTAGTTGGCATTGACCAGACTATGCTAGGTTTAGTATTAGGGCAAAATATTAAAGGCTCACAATTAGAAATGTGGCATGGGTTCTTTGATACTAATGGTGCATTAATTACTACTGGTGGTTCAGGTGGTCTTTATCAATTTTTTAATGGGTATGTAAATAGTTTTGCAATATCAGAGCAATGGAATGAAGAATCAAGAAGTTTTATGGGTGCTATTACAGTATCAGCATCATCAATACAATTAATTTTACAAAACAGAACAGCAGGTAGATTTACAAATAATAACTCTTGGACATTTTATAATCCTTCAGATACAAGTATGAATAGAGTTTCTTTTGTAACTACTATCAATTATTTATTTGGCAAAACTACATGATTACATATGAAATAGGAAATGCAAAAGAATGTTTTAATGAAATACAAAGATTGTTCCAAGACCATTATGAAGAAATATCTTTATTAAAAGATTATGAATTAAAGCCTGACTATGCAATGTACTTTGCTATCCATGAAAAAGATATGTTAAAAGTTGTATTGTGTAAAGATGAAGGAAAAATAATTGGGTATATAGTATTTTTTATTTGCAAACATTTACATTATATTGATTGTGTATTGGCTACTGAAGATATTTATTATTTAAAACCTGAGTATAGAAAAGGCAGAACAGCAATCAAAATGTTTAAATTTGCAGAACAATATTTAAAATCATTAAATGTAAATATGATTAAATATGGTACAAAAATTCATTCAGATAATACTTCTTTGTTTGAATACATGGGTTATTCTTTTACAGAAAAAGTCTATACCAAAATGTTAAAGGATTAATATGGCAATCGTAGGGGTAGCATATGTAATAGGAGCAAGTGCCGCAACAATAACTGCAATGGGTATTGGTTACTATGCTCTTGGTTTTGCTCTTAATATGATTATTGCATCTGTTATTTCTAAGGCATTGTTTTCACCTAATCAACCATCTTTTAATAGTTCAGGAGAAGGAGCAGGAGCAGGGCAAAGTCCTAACCTTGGGAATAGGCAACAAGTACCACCTGCAACAGATAATAAATTAGCAGTTGTTTATGGTTCGGCTTATGTTGGTGGAACAATTATTGATTTATCTATTAGTAATGACAATCAAAATTTATATTATGTAATGGCATTATCAGAAGTAACAGGAACAGAAGCAGGGCAAACTACAAGCACATTTACATTTGGAAATATATATTTTGGTGGTAAGTTAGTTCAATTTCAAGCCAATGGATACACAGTAGCATCTTTACTAGACCAGTCTACAGGTTTAGTTGATACAAGTGTAAATGGATTATTAGAATTTTATTTATATAGCAATGGTTCTTATAGCCCTACAAACTCTCCATTTTCAGCAGTAGATGTAATGTCAAATCCTTATTTAGTTTATCAATGGGATGCTAGTAAAACAATGACAAATACAGTATTTGCTATTGTGCATATTACATATAATTCTGATGCAAGTCTAACAGGTATACAACAAACTAAATTTCAAATAACTAATAACTTAACCAATACTGGTGCAGTTATTTATGACTATCTTTTAAATACTCGATATGGCGGTGCTATACCTGCATACCAAATTGATACTACTTCTTTAAATGCTTTAACTGCATATTCCAATGAAAACTTTACTTATACTCCTTATACTGGTGGCTCAACAACTCAGCCAAGATTTAAGTTTAATGGAGTAGTTGTAACTTCAAGAACTATTATGCAGAATCTACAAGACATGGCATCTTGTTGTGATTGTTTAATTAAATATTCAGAAATGTTAGGCACTTGGGGAGTTATTGTTCAAAGTCCTAGTTATACAGTAGCAATGGCATTAAATGATTCTAATATTATTTCAGGCATTACAACTAATATTATGGACATAGCCAATTCATTTAATGTAGCAGAAGTAAAGTTTCCTGATAATACTGCTCAAGATGCTTTTGCATCATCTATCTATGACCTTGCAGAAATAGACCCTGAACTTTTATATCCTAATGAACCAGTTAATCAACAGTCCATATCTTTACCTTTAACTAACAATTCTGTAACTGCTCAATATTTAGCAACTAGATTTTTAAAGTCTGCTAGAGAAGATATGCAATTAAGTTTTGCAATTAATTTTACAGGTCTGCAATTAGATGCAGGAGATATAGTAACAGTTACAAATGTAAATTATGGATGGGTAAACAAGTTATTTAGATGCATGAAAGTAACACAAACATTTACAGATGATGGTAAGATAACTACGAATTTAAATGTCAGCGAGTTTAATCCTACTGTTTATGATGATACAAATATTACTCAATTTACTCCATCACCAAATACAGGTATAGGAAGCCCAACAACTTTTGGAACTATACCTGCTCCAACTATTTCTAATGTATTAGTATTTGCAACAATTCCATCATTTCAAGTAAATGCAACAACTAGTAGTGCAGGTATTACACAATATGCAGAAATATGGTATTCAGCATTTTCTAGTCCTACTACAGAACAAAGAATATTTGCAGGAACAACTGTAGTTCAGACAGCAGGTAATCCTTATTCAATTAATATTGCAATGCCACCAGTTACCCTTACAGGTATATCAGCAGGTAATTGGTATTTCTTTGTAAGAATGGTAAATAGTTTAGCAACATCTAATTTTAGTTCTGCATCTGCTTTATTTAATTGGAGACCACAAACATTCCAATACACAAATAGATATATTAATGTGGTGTATGCAGACAATATTAATGGTGGTGGATTTTCATTAAACCCTAGAAATAAATCTTACTATGGATTATTAAATAATACTTCTGCTACACCTAGTATGGTGGCTTCAGATTACCAATGGTATGAAGCAACTCCAGAACCTTTTGGTACTGCTAATTATGTTTTATTTTCTACTAGAGGAAATAGAATTTGTAGTTTTGCCGTAGACAATGCTGTTTATTTAGGAATTGGTGGTGCGTTTGTTCCAAGTGAAGGTTCTGTATATGACCAAACAATATGGAATGGTTTAGAAGATGGAACAAATGCTATTGACCTTGATTCTAGAAGTGGTCAGGTTACTAAGGTAGGAACTTCTAGTGTTAATACAAGTGATGGAATTTTAAGTGTTACTAATAATACTAATGGAACTATGCGAGTAGCCTTGCAAAAATTTCTTAATTTTGGTAATGGTGTTTATTCAAAATCGGTAGTTCCTGCCACATTAGTAATTGATGTGTTTGGTCGAGTAGTTGGGTTTACTGAAGAAGATGATTTCTTTTTTACCGAAACTAATTTTACTGCAACAGCAAGTCAGACTACTTTTAGTGTTACTCATATAGTAGGTCAAATTTTAGTATTTAAGAATGGAGTTTTATTAAACACAGCAGATTACACAGAAACATCTACAACTATTGTTCTTGGTATTGGTGCATCTGTTGGAGAAATAATAACTACATTAAACATGAGGGCAGTTTCTAAATTAGATTTTTATGAACCATTAGAAATAACTATTGCATCAGCAACTTCTAATACAGTTACTTATGCTGAATTGCCATTTCAATTAATTAATGTTGGTGATGAACTGTCCTTTACTGATACTGGAGTTGTAACAACTTTTACAGTTAGTGGGATTAATTACACTACTAAAGTAATTAGTTTTTCAGATACTTTAAGTGGTGCAACAGCAGGATTACCAATATTTAGATTTAGAGCAGAAGATGCTGAGTATCCACCATTTAGCAGGTGGACTGTAAACTTTTCTGCTACAACATCTTATACACCAACTACTTTTTTAATGAATAGTGGCTTTGAGCAAATCTATGTAAATGGTTCACAATTTAATGAAATTGATTACAATTTAGCAGATAATTTATTAGATGGTTTTCCATCAGCAGTTACAGGAACAGTCGATATTATTCAGTTTTCGGCTAACAATCTTGGAGTACCATGTTCTAATATTACTAATACAGTTGCTTATTCTGTTGCAGGAAATACTACTTATATATTTTCATCAAATCCATTAGCAATGGAAGTTTATGCAAATGGAGTTTTATTAATTAAAGGTGTAAGTTTTGATTACACAGCATCAAATGTAAATTATATTTTGAATACTCCATTTTCTAATAGTTTTACTTTATTAAATCAACAAACTTTTGCAAGAATAGGAAGTGCATAATGACCCAATCTTTTAATCTTAGTCAGTTAGCCAATAACTTAACTTCAGCAGGGCTACTTGATGCTTCAGATGGTTTAGTTAATGCTGTGCCAATTTTAAATGGTGGAACTGGTGCTACTACAGCAAGTGCGGCAAGAACTAATCTTGATGTAGCCCAAGCAGTTTATGCTGTACCTAGTGGTGGAATTATTATGTGGTCAGGTTCTATTGCATCTATTCCTAGTGGATGGTTACTTTGTGATGGCTCTAGTGGAACTCCTGATTTAAGAACAAGAATGATATTGGGTGCAGGTTCTACTTATGGAGTTGGTTCAACTGGTGGTCGTGCTGATACTGTTCTTGTTGCTCATGCTCATGCTTATAGTGGAACAACAGGGTTACAAAGTGGAAACCATAGGCATAATCCGTATAGTGGTGGAGAATTTATTTATGGTAATGCTGGACCAAATTCAGGGTTTGGTAGTGGTGGTTTGTATTCTAATACTTATGGAAATGCACAAACTAGCGAAAATGATTCAGACCATAATCATAATTATTCAGGAGTTACTGGTTCAGAAGGTGAAAGTGGAATAAATCAAAATCTTCCACCATACTATGCACTTGCCTTTATAATGAAGTCTTGATAATATAATAAAAAACAATACATGATTCGTGGGCTTGTAAGGGTATAAGCCTATTAACTAAGCGAAAGAGCAATCATGGCTATTTTTAACAAGAACAGTCTTACTCAGGTAAGTGGATTTGATAATCCTATTATTGCAGGTGAGTTAGTATGGGAACAAAGTACCTACTGGAACTTAACAATAACTGCAAGTAATAACACAACTCCAATAGACCTTACTGGTGCAGTAATAGATGCACACATAATTCGCAGGGCAATGTCTAATATTTTAGATACTCGCAATGGGCTTACTTTTGATATAGCCAATTATGACCCACCACCTACACCAATAGAATTAACAATTACAAACAGAGATGATGCTGAAGGTTTCTTTACTTTGGTAATTGGTAATGATACTTGGGATGTAATGAATGATGACCCTGAATTAAATATTAATGCTGTAGATTGTGTTGGATTCTCAGGCAGGATAAAGATTAGTTTTCCTGCTGTTGGTTTAACTCCACAAAATGATTACATTATCTTTCTCTTATTTCTTGTCCGTAGTGATGGCATTGTGGTGGAAGGTTAATCATGGGCAATATGAATGTAACAGTCATTGACCAGAACAATGTAAAGATTGCAGTAACTCCAACACCTACACAAAAAATTAATATTGATAGAGGATTAATTGGACCACAGGGTATATCAGGGATTTCAGGGTACTCTGGGTACTCTGGCTATTCTGGCTATAGTGGCTATTCAGGTTCAGGGATAAGCGGTTATTCGGGCTATAGCGGTCAGCAAGGCACAAGTATTAATGTCAAAGGTGAAGTGGCTACAGTTCAAGATTTGCCACCAACAGGCAATCAAGTTAATGATGCATACATAGTAACTGCTGATGGCGATTTATGGATATGGGATGGCTCTGCTTGGTTTGATGCAGGTCAGATAGTTGGACCACAAGGTTTATCAGGGTTTTCAGGTTACTCAGGATTCTCAGGGGAATCGGGTTACTCAGGCTTTTCAGGTATATCAGGCTACTCAGGAAGTGGTGTATCAGGATATAGTGGTGATAGTGGAATCTCTGGTTATAGTGGTTGGTCTGGTGAATCGGGCTATTCAGGTATATCAGGATTTAGTGGCAATAGTGGCATAAGTGGATTTAGTGGAGATAGTGGCATCTCAGGATATAGCGGATATTCGGGCATATCAGGATATAGTGGTTCAGGTGTTTCAGGATGGAGTGGTGAATCAGGTTACTCAGGCTATTCGGGAATTAGTGGTTATAGTGGTTATTCAGGAATCTCAGGTCAAAATGGTTCATCGGGTTTCTCAGGATTTAGTGGCTACTCAGGTGCTGTTGGTCAATCAGGTTTCTCAGGAATTAGTGGGTATAGTGGATTTTCAGGAATTAATGGGCAAAATGGTGCATCAGGCTTTTCAGGAACTTCGGGTTACTCAGGCTATAGCGGTGCTGTTGGCACATCAGGCTTCTCAGGAATTAGTGGGTGGAGTGGTTTCTCAGGAATTTCAGGCTATAGCGGATATTCGGGTGCTATAGGACAATCATCTAGTTTATTTTTATATTATGCAGAAGCAGTCCAAACAAGTGGACAACCTGCAACTGGATTTTTACTTTGGAATACTGCAACACAAAGTAATGCTACACAAATAAATATTAATCACATGACCAACAATGGTGACGATATTGATATATTTTTAGCATTGTTACAACCTACACAAAAGTTTACTATTCAAGACCAAAATGTATCAGGTAATTATCAGTCATGGTTAATAACTGGTACACCTACAAACATAAATCCAAATACAAGTAATAGTTATTGGACAGTACCAGTTAGTCTTATATCTTCAGGTGGCACAGGCACAACTGATTTTGCAGACAATCATCCTTTATTTTTAGCCATTACAGCAGGGGTAAGTGGAACATCTGGCTACTCAGGGTATTCGGGGTTTTCAGGAATTTCAGGATGGTCGGGAATATCAGGTGCTAGTGGAATTTCAGGATGGTCAGGTATATCAGGCTACTCAGGTGCAAGTGGAATTTCAGGAGAAAATGGTGCATCGGGTTATTCAGGAACATCGGGTTACTCAGGGTACTCAGGTATCTCAGGACAGGATGGCACATCAGGATACTCAGGCTACTCAGGCTACTCAGGCATCTCAGGCATAAATGGTGCATCAGGTTTCTCAGGGATTTCAGGCTATAGTGGTTACTCAGGAATAGATGGTGCATCAGGCTTCTCAGGCTATTCGGGCATATCGGGCTATAGTGGAAGTGGTGTATCAGGCTACTCAGGGTTCTCAGGCATATCGGGCTATTCAGGTTACTCAGGAACTACTCCTACTATCGGTGGAAGCAATACACAAGTTCAATTTAATAATAGTGGAGTATTAGGTGGTTCATCAGGTCTAACATGGGATGGCTCATTTCTAACTACAAGTTCTATTAAGAATAGTGCATTAACAAGTGGTCGAGTAACATTTGCAGGTGCTAGTGGATTATTAACAGATAGTGCTAATTTGACTTGGGATACAAATGTATTAAGTATTTTATCCCCAAGTAATTCACCATTAAATTTATCCGCTTCAAGCACATCAAACACGCTTATTCAACTTACTAATGCAAACGCAGCCAAAGATTTGATTAGTCGCTTTCGCCAAAACGCAGGTGCTGGTAATTGGTGGGATTTGACAATGGAAGGCTCAACCGAGGCTTTTACTTTTGAGTATAACGATGGAGAAAAAGTTAGAATTACTAGTGCTGGTAATTTATTAGTAGGTACTAGTAGTGCTATTGCACAAGTTCATGTTCTAAGTGCGCAAGGTAATAATGGATATGGTGGAAGTGCTGATACAGGCATGGTTCTTATTCAAAGCACAGGTACATCAGGTGGGGATTTTAATGCAAGTTTTGTTGCTAAAAATTATTATGGTTTTGGTCAAGTAATGCAATGGGCAAATTTTGGCATGAGAATTGGTAGTAGAGGAACTGTTAATGGTGGTGCTGGTGAAGTTGTATTTACTTATGGCAATGATTCTGAAGGTATGCGTATAGACTCTAGTGGTTCGTTACTTGTAGGAACTACGACTGTCCCAACAACAGGAGGAGTATCTCGTGGTATTGTTTCTGTTAAACAGTTAAACGATTCAGGTGCATTCTCAGGGATACAAATAGAAGCAAATGCAAACACTACTCTTTTAGGTATTGGATATGATGGTAGCAAGTTTACATTTAATGCAAGTTACAGAACAACAGGTGGTTTTGTCCCAGTTGCTTTTAATGTTGGTAATTCAGAACGGATGCGTATTACTAGTGATGGAATAGTATCAATAAACAATCAAAGTCCTACTGCTGTAAATAGTAGACCATCAACTTTATTTATTGGTACTAATAATTCAGGTAGTGCATCTGAGTTAGTTCTTGGACATCAAGGTGATGGCTTTTCTTTGTTTACTTCAGGTGGAAGTGGAAGTGGAACTCTTACTTTTGCTACAGCAACAACAGGATTAATGACATTACAGGTTGATGGAAAATTAGGTATAGGTACTCCTAGTCCTGATGCAGTTTTGCAAGTTTACCAAAATTCTGGAAAGGTCGCAACTTTTGGAAATAATGTAAACAATAACGGAAATTATATTGTTTTGGCTGGTTCTATATCTAATAAAAATTGGGTGATTTCAAACAATATGCTTGTGGGTGGTGAGTTTGGCATTGGAAGAACAAGTGCTACTGGTGGAACAACTATTGGGTCAGCACATGATTTAATGATTGACACTAGTGGTAATGTAGGTATAGGAACTACAACTGCCACAAGAAGATTACAAGTTGGAAGTGGTGCAGGAGACCAAAAAACTGCAATCGGACAATCTTTAATTTGTTTAGCCGCAAATTCAGGAAATCTTGGCTATGTTAATGAAGTTGGATTTGGTGGCAATGGTTCAACAAATGTTCAATGTGCTATTGGAAGTATAGTAACTAGTGCCACATCAGGAGGATATGCAGATTTATATTTTGCTACAAGAAGTGTAACAACTGATACAGCACCAACAGAACGGATGCGTATAGACTCAAGCGGTAATGTTTCACTTGCAACTTCTGGTGCTGGCATTACAACAAGTGGTTCTTATGCTCTTAATTTTGGAACAAACGGGTCAGTTAATCAGTTTGCTCTTACTACAAGTGGTTATTTATCTTTTGGTACTCCCCCTAATGGTGTATTTGCTGTTTTGTCTTGGTACAACGCTAATGGAGTAATGTACGCTAATACATCATCGTTGCGTTACAAAACAAATGTAGAAAACTATACTAAAGGTTTAGAAATAATAAATAAACTTAGACCTGTTAGTTTTAAATATATTAATGAGGGTGTAGATTTAGCAGATGAACCAATAAATGCGGGATTTATTGCTGAAGAAATTGATGCACTCGGTTTAAAAGATTTTGTTATTTATAAAGAGATTAATGGGCAACAAGTTCCTGATAGTTTGAAATATCAAAATATGTGTGTTTTGTATGTAAAAGCCATACAAGAAATGAGTGCATTAATAGAATCATTAACAACCCGACTAACAGCATTGGAGAATAAATAATGGCAATCGTATATAACTGGAATGTATCACAAACAAACTATGAGACTGCAAATGGCTTTATAACTACTGCACATTGGCAATGTAATGCTGTTGATGGCGAGTATCAAACATCTACATACTCAACCTGCTCATGGGCAGATGGTACACCTAGCGTGCCTTATGCTAATGTAACAATGGCTGAGGTATTAGATTGGATTTGGGCTAGTGGAGTAGACAAAGATGCAACAGAAGCATCTCTTGCACAGCAAATAGAATTACTTAAAAATCCTGTTTCAGCAACTGGAATTCCGTGGTAGAATTTTTTAAATAACATAAGAGGAATATATGATAAAACTAGAACTAACTATTGAAGAAGTTAATGCCTTACTACAAACATTAGGCGAGTTACCAACTAAGACTGGTGCATGGGTATTACTTAACAAAATAAAGGAACAGGCTACTCCCCAAGTGCCAACTGAAACTGTCCAATAAAATGGATGAGTTTCGGTATCACCTAAGTAACAACTTTGAGAGAGCAGTATTTCTTAAAGGTGATGTAGTCTATCCTAGAGAAGCAACTAGATACCAATGGGCAAGTAAAAACCTATTGGGTAATGACATTTTTGAATTAGGATGCTCTACTGGTTATGGTCGGCAGTTCTTTGATGACGATATTGTCTATACAGGACTCGACTATGACCAATCCATCATACAAGTTGCTAAACAACAGAACTGGGCTAACTATTGCACTTTTTTGCATGGTGACATTAACAAAATACAACTGTGGAACTATGACACTATAGTAGCCTTTGAAGTCATTGAGCATTTAAGCAATGGCTTACAAATAGTCGAGATGCTTAAACTACATTGTAAGAGACTATTAATTACTGTGCCACATGAAGAACCAGTAGGCTTTTGGGGTGAGCATCATAAACTGCACAGGCTTAATGAATCGCATTTTGATGGCTTTAAGTGGCAGTATATTAATGAAGCAGGACATATTTTTGATAGCCCACAAGAAATAAATCAGACCAATAGATGCAATCTAATGATTGGTGCTTGGAATCGTGGGTAGGGTTCTTTGTTCTGTAGCAACTAGAGGTAGATACTTTACAACTCTGCCTTTAGTTTTGAGTGCCATTATTAATCAAACAAAATTGCCTGATAAGTTAATTATCTTTGATGACAATGATGAACCTAAAGATATGCGGAATGAGATGATTTATTCGTATTTCTTTCGGATGCTAGACAGTAAAAAGATACCTTGGGAATGGTTATATGCTGAGAAAAAAGGTCAGCACTATATCCATCAAAGAGCAAATACAATGGGCTTTGATTGGGTTTGGCGAGTGGATGATGATGCTATTCCTGAACCTAATGTTCTAGAGAATCTATACTTTCATACTACCTACAATATAAATACTGGTGCTGTAGGTGGCTCAATCCTTACTCCACCATCAAAGTTTGATACTTCATTGACTACAGGAAAGATTGACCATATTAATCTTGAACCTAATATCCAATGGGAAAAGATTAAGAACTCAAAAAAAGTCGAGCATCTGCATTGTTCTTTTCTTTATCGTGCAGGGGTCTATGATTACAATCTAGGACTGTCTAGAGTGGCTCATAGGGAAGAAACTTTGTTCACCTATGGCTTACATCAAAAAGGTTATGACATTCATGCTGTGCCTAATGCAACCACTTGGCATATGAAGAATCCTGAAGGTGGTATTAGGTCAGAAACAAAGCAAGAGATGTATGAGCATGATGAGCAAATCTTTAAGAACTTTATGATGTATAAAGATTACACTATTGTAGTTCTGAACTCTGGCATGGGAGACCATCTTGTATTCAGCACAATTTTGTCTAAGATTTGCAACCCTTGGGTATACACTTGTTACCCTGACATAGTCCAAGGTCATAGTATTGCAGAAGCACAACACTTATTTGGCAACATAGACCAATGGAATATTTACAAAAAGATGGAACAATGGAAATGGAAAGGTAGTCTAGAAGATGCTTATAGGAAACTGTACTTATGATTATCATATCTCCATATTCCAAGGCATTAAACAATGGCAATACAAACCCTAAGAACTATCCTTACTGGGAAGAACTAATTGCATGGATACAAATCAATGTAGGCTTTGACATTGTGCAGGTCGGCATCGAGGGCGAAAAACAACTGGTAGAGGATTTTAGAAAGAATTTAAGCATTGAGCAACTCAAAGATTTAATACAGGAATGTCATACTTGGATAGGATGCGATTCATTTTTTCAGCATTTGGCATGGACTATGAGAAAGAAAGGAATAGTATTATGGTCTGTAAGTGACCCTAATATATTTGGGCATCCTGAGAATATTAATCTATTAAAGGATAGGTCATACTTAGTAGAGAACCAATTTCTCTGGTGGGAATATGTGCCACATAACCCTGATGCTTTTGTAAAACCTGAAGAAGTAGTAAAATATATCCAAACAAGATAAAACAATAATTACTAATAGTTCTTGGGGAAGTGTATGGATGAAATTGAAGCAAGGCTAAATAGCCATGAAGCAGTATGTGCTTTGCGATATGAAGCCATAAATGCTAGGCTTAAAAGATTAGAAAAAATCCTTATTGGTGGAGCAGGATTTATTATTGCTACATTAATAGCATTAGTTTTTAAGTTATATTGATATGGATTTACTAGATACAATTTCAAAGTTATCTAGTTTGTTAATTGGGTTTGTAACTCTTGTAATAGTTTTGGCTAAGATGCATAATCAGATTGCAGTTTTGGAAGAAAAAGTTAAATCTTTATTTGACATCATTAATAAAAAATGAATATTCAAGACATTTTAAAAGCAGTCTTACCTATTGTTGTAGCCTGTCTTGCGTGGCTACTTGGTCAAGTATCTGATTTCTCTACACGATTAACTAAAATTGAAGGGCAGATGCCTGCCCTAATAACTAAAGAAAATGTGCCAACTGATTCACCTTTATCTGCTGAAGCAAGGCATAAATTAAGAAATGAAATTTATACAGATATTCATCAGTTACAGGTTAAAGTGCAGTTACTTGAAGAACGAGAAAAATATGGGAAAAAATAATGTTTGGAATAGATGATATTGTTTCTGTTGGAATGAAGGTATTAGACCGAGTTATTCCAGACCCAGAACAAAAAGCCAAGGCACAATTAGATTTACAAACACTTGCCCAACAGGGTGAATTAGCCCACATACAAGCAGATATAGATAAGTTTAAGGCAGAGGTAGAGGATAGGGATTCTGCTAGAAAAGCCCATGCTGAAGTTGCTACAAGTGCCAATGCTACTAACTTAGAAAAGTCTGTAGTACCTATTTTAGCCTTGGGTGTAGTAGGTCTGGCATTTATGTTAGTTGCTGTTTTAATGTTTGTTGATACACCTGATAATCAACAGCAGTTAGTTATTTTTGCTTTAGGATTTATCACAAGTGCGGCAGGTCAGGTACTATCATTTTATTTTGGCTCTAGTCAAGGAAGTAAAGACAAGACTAAAGAAATGCAAGGAATGATTAAAAATGATAACAAGTGAACATTTAAAAAGTTTAGGTATTGATACTAAATGGTTAGACCCATTAAACATGGCATTTGAGAAATATGGAATTGATACTCCTAAAAGACAGGCAAGTTTTATAGGGCAATGTCAGCATGAATCTGGGAACTTTAAACACTTACAGGAAAATCTAAACTATTCTGCTCCCAGACTAATGCAGGTATTTCCTAAAAGATTTCCAACTATTGAAGTAGCCAATCAAGCAGTAGCCAAAGGTGCATCTGGCATAGCAGAAGCCATGTATGGGATGCGAAAAGACCTAGGCAATACAGAAGTAGGCGATGGTGGTAAATACTTTGGTAGAGGGATTATCCAATTAACAGGCAGGGCTAACTATACTGCTTATTCTAATGCAGTAGGAAAGCCAGAAATACTTACTAACCCAGAACTATTAGCCTTACCAGAAGATGCCATTATGTCAGCAGGGTGGTTCTGGAAGATGCGAAGCCTTAATGCATTTGCAGATATAAGTGATTATAAAGAAATGACCCACAAAATTAATGGTGGGTTCTTAGGTCTTATAGAAAGAACTGCAAACATCAATAAGGCTTTGTCAATAATAGTTTAGGTATCTGCTCTGGGGATTGGTAGATAGCCTGTTAGCAGTATCTACATCCAGTTCTACAAATCTAGGTATTGATATATCCCCTGTCGAAGAACTCACCAATAGTTTTGCGATGGGCATAATCCCATTGCTCTTTTCTGTCTTGCTTAGAGAGTCTACTACCTTGGTCCAGTTCAAAGTGGCAGTTGTAACAGAGGGATGCGATTCTATAGTCATGTGCTTTAATACCTTTTCCTTTTCCATCTACTAGTTGATTTGAATGTGCGGCAACTACTGTTCCATCTTCTATATTACAAAGTTGGCAAGGTAACATTCTAGCGAGTTGTAACAATTTGGAATTTCTATAGTTCATATTAGAATTGTGTTAATTGTTCTCTGGTAATTTTATAGTAAGGTTCTCTTTGTTCTATCTGGTGAATGTTTGATTCATGGATTGCATCATCCCCATATATCCAACCTATGATATAGCCATTGTTTTCTTCATCCAGTTCAACCAGTATATAAATATCATACTTTTTTTGCTTGGATTCATCCATTTGCTTTCTGATAGACATTGCACTATTTGGATTTCTAGTCGATTTAACATCTACAGACATTTTATTTTTGGTAAATAAATCTGCACCAAACTTTCTAACATCACAATTAATATCAAAGAAATAACCAAAATGTTTAGCAACAATATATTCAGATAATGCACCATCAATACTAATCTGAAGTGGATTTAATTTAGATTGGATTTGTTCTTTAGCAACTCTACCAGTTTGTTCATTTCTTAATATACCAATGTGTTGTAATAATCGACATTCTGTTCCAGTTAATTCAACCTTAATCATATGAACTCCATTCAACATTATGTTCAATTCCAAATGCACTTATTAATTCTTGCAGGTCAATCATTTCTTTTATATTCAGATTACTGGTAGATAATCCTAATATCACAAATCCATTACCTTCAAGATTTGGCACGACATCCATTTTTTTTAAAGAACTGGAGAAAATATGTTTCCAATCTGTAGGGGAAAGTTTCCTTCCATGCCAACTCACTTGATGGCTTACATCCTTTAGCATAGCCCACAAGCGAGCATTTTGCTCTAAAGAACGAGTCTTAGCCTTAACTTCAACCAAAAAGCCTTCTGGTGCTGTTTTAATGGCTTGGATAGCCTTTTCCCTTACCTGTTGGTTTACAAGGCAGAAGTATTGTTTTTCCATTTGATTACCTAAAGATAAAATAACTGGATAAACAGACACTAAAAAACATTATCTTTAGAAATAAGATTATGTCTGAATACGATTTAGTTTTAGTTAATAAGGCTTCTTGTATTAATAACATATCTTTATCACATTCAATGTATGGTTTAGGCTCATATAAAAGACCTATTTGTAAACCTGTTTTTGTTTTGTATGGAGTCATATAATCCTTTATTGTTTATTAATTCTGTTTATTAAGATTGTCCAAGCAGTTGCTGCCACGATTGGAACTTGTCCATTTCCAATGGCTTTAAGTCTGTCCACTCTAGTGGATAATTCATCATCCACTCTGCAAAGTTTGGATGTAAATTCCTTCCATTCACTAATTGATAAAAATCCGTCAGTTTCGCTCCAAATTCTGTTCCTGTTGTTTGGCTTGTGCGAATAAATCGTTTGTTTTTGTAAGTTATTCCCACTTTGTGTCCATTGTATTGGTCTGATGCAGTCGGAGTAGGCAAGTATCCAAATTCTTTCTCTTCTATGAAAAGCACCAACGGAATCTGCTCCCAACACGCACCATTCTGCATTGAACCCCATTTGGGAAAGGTCTGAAAGGACTGTTCCGAGTCCTCTAGTAACGAGCATTGGACTGTTTTCCACAAATACGAATTTTGGTCTAACCTCGCCAATAATCCTTGCCATCTCTCGCCACATTCCTGACCTTTCTCCGTCAAGTCCATCTCCATTTTGATTGGCAACTGAGATGTCTTGGCATGGAAATCCTCCAGATACAACATCAACAATTCCTTTCCAAGGTTTTCCGTCAAAGGTTTGTACATCATCCCAAATCGGGAAAGGCGGTAGTAATTTATCATTTTGTCTTGCTGCAAGTACACTTGCTAAGTAGGCTTCCCATTCGACTGCACAGACTGTTCTCCATCCGAGCAAATGTCCTCCAAGTATTCCTCCACCAATACCTGCGAAAAGAGCCAACTCATTCATAAACTCCTCTATTTAAAAATTGTTCCATTGTTTTAAATTGTTCTTTAACTTCATCTTTAGCAAACTTTTTTTCTGTATCTATTCGAAATCTGTTATTTAACTCTCCCATAATGTTTTTTGATGTTTTATAATTTGTGTTATCCCAAAGATGTTCTAATCCTAAATCTCTTAATCCTTTCTTTAAAGTTTTATTTGCTTGGTCATCAAATAATCCTACAAAGAACAACTCAGGTCTTAATGCCATATCCAAAAAATTGACCAGTTCGCTGTTCTTAGAAATTTCCAAAGTAATAAAATCATTCTTCTGGGGATTGCTTCCATAGTGAAATCTGCAATAAAAGTTCCCAGTTCCATCAGTTCCTAGACCAATCGAAGCATTTAACTTGCATCCATAAGCATTGCAAAAGTAGGTTCTAGTTTGGCTTACAACTGGCTTATCGTGTTTAATTTTCATATTTTCTTTCGATTATTTTTGTAAAGTTAGTGGGCTTAATCATCCATTCAAGGTCTGCTAAAAAAGGCTTTCTATCCTTACTCTGAACCTTTCCCATCAAAAACTTAGAATCTCTTACAAATTGGAAAAAATCATTCTTAAACCAATCCAGACCTTCTTCAGAACTTTTACATTCAAACTCTACGAATAACTGTCTCCACCTTTGCTTTAAATAACTTTCCCTAGTTTTATTCCAACTAAGAACCTTTGGTAGTTCTGGAAGGGTATTGTGATAGATTGAAATAATCTCTTGGTGAGGGCATGGTGGAATCTTTGATTCAACAGATATAGTATTTCTATTGGTTAATGGTTCTTGGTTAGTGGTTCTTGGTTCTTGGTTAGTGGTTAGGGTTATCTGTGGGTTATTTTCAGAAACCATCTGGGTTATTTCTGGGTTATCATGTAACTCATTGATTTTCTTAGGTCTGCCACCAAGTTTGCCAACAGTTTTATTAATTTCTGCCTTAGAGTGATACTTTTCAATTTCTAAATCACATCTTTCATGGATATAACCATCTTCAGTTTTAATAAAAAATTCATCCAAAACTAACCCAACACTATCTACATAAGAACCCAAGCGTAACCTACGAATAACCATCTGGGTTTCTAATGGGATTGGCTGTTCAGTATCATAGTAAAAATTGACCAACTTAAAATAAATGGCTTCTTCTTCTAAAGTCAAATGGCTAGTTGCTAAGTGCCAATCTGCAATATTAAATTTATAGTAATGCATCAATTTTCCAATAAAAAAAGCCCTAGGCAACACTCTCATCCAAAAGGATGTTGGCAGACAAGTAGGTACTTGCAGAGTGTTGTCTAAGGCTTACCTAAAAATCTCTGCCAAGAGATAAACAATTATTTATCAGGTTTTGGGATTTGTAAAGAATTTAATACTTTTATCAAGCGAATAGCACAATCAACATTGTCAATTCGGGCAATCATGCCACCTTTCCAAGTAGCCAGAAACTCCTTCTGGTGTTTAGTATATGGTGCTTTGTCACAACTTTTAATCTCTACCAAACAGGTGTGGTTTTTATATCCAATCAGCAGGTCTGGGATGCCATTGCCACATTTGGACAGGTCATGGACAGTTGCACCAAGGCTACGGAAAGTATCCATTAACAGTTGTTGGTTTTTATCAGTTCTTCTAGCGTACATTAGGGTTTTCCCTATTAGGGTTTTTAGTTTAAATTAATTATAGAAAATGCTTGTCATAGTTTAAAAAAAGGAATACAGTTACTACATGGATGCAATTAAGCATCTTATCTTGAAAGGATAACAAAATGACTAAAAATGAAATTAAAAAATTAGCAATAGCAAAAGTTTATATTAACAATGGGTTAATGAATATAGGTGCTTCTTCTTTAGCATCTTTAATTAGGTCTGCAAAATCTATGAAAAGCAAATATGAATTAGTGCATTTTGCAAAAAAGCACAATTTACTTGCACATCCTGATTTCAAATGTGGATTTCAAATTATTAACTAAAAATAGACCCTTCGGGGTCTTTAACTGGACATTTACATGAAAACATTTATTGATTACTTTGTAGGCACAATTTGCACAGTTGCTATTAGTTTAACTTTGGCATTTATTTACATTTATAGAACTGGGGGGTTTTAATGAACGGATACGATTCATGGCTAGAAAGCCCATTCCAAGAACAATGCATGAAAGATGATTGGATTGAGCAAGAAACTTGGGATATTTTGGCAAAGGAAAAACATTTGGTCACATTGTCCAGTTTATGTGAAGCCATTTCTGAGGATGCTTTGTACCTTAAAAAGTCAGAGATTGAAGTGGCACTTGATAACATAGATTATGCCAAATTAGGTCAGTTAATTTACCATGCAAATTTAGATTATTGGGAAAAGATAGCAGAAAAACAAGCACAACTAAACTGGGAAGATGAGATATGAAATTATTTGATTTTAATGAGATAAGAAGCCTAGATGTATCGGCTCATGTAGCCAAGCGTGGGCAGTTTAATTACCTGAGTTGGTCTTATGCTATGGACATACTATTACAACAGGATTCAACAGCAGTCTGGGAGTTCCTAGAACCTGTAGCATTTGGTGAAACAATGATGGTTAGGACTACAGTTACAGCATTTCATAAAACTGTACCTATGATTCTGCCTGTAATGGACATTCGTAATCAGGCAATAAAGAATCCAGATGCAATGGCAATTAATAAAGCCTATATGCGATGTGTTACAAAAAATATAGCCTGTTTTGGGATTGGATTAAATATCTTTGAAGGTGATGACCTTCCTTCTGAACCAGTAACTCAGTTTGATGTGCAACCCTATCTGGATGCCTTAAATTTGGCTACTAACATGGATGAATTAAAGCAAAAATACTTTGCCAACTACCAAGTGTTAAAAGGCAACCCAACTGCTTTAAAACAGTTAGAACAGGCAAAGAATCAAAAACAACTAGAACTAAAGGAAACAAAATGACTAATGAAGAACAAAAGAAGATTGACTATTCCATATTTAGGAAATTAGTAGATGAACATACTATTACAATGCCAACTAATGTGGATAGCATACTTTGGAATCAAAGAATGGAATCAATCCTAATTAGATTGGATGAAAAGTTTAATGAAGCCTATTGATATTCTGGTGGCAATTTTGTTTGCCGCTTTTCTATGTGTATTTGTTTACTATGCCCATCAAAAGCAAAGTATGTTTAATTGTCAGTTACTTATAGGTGGGTGGCATCCAGATGCACCAAAAAAATACTTAGAACTTTGTGATGAAGCCAAAAAAGAAAGGTCTGATAGATGACTGAAAAAAAAATAGAATTTGCACCTATTAACCCAACTTATGTTGGCTCATGGTGTATTGGCGGTAATTGTTTTATTAATGTTACTAAAAAACCTACTGATGTGCAGATTAAAAATACCGAAGAAATGTTTGGTTGGAAATGGAAAGATAATACAAAATGAAAAAGTTATGTTTAATCGTTTGCTTGGTCTGGTCTATGCAATCAGTTGCTCAAACAACTCAACCACAATCTACAGGGTTAGTTTTTCCTAATAGCACAGCAAATATGATTGTGGAGTTATTAAGAGGAATTACAACTTATGTTATTGCAGAATTAAAAAAGGCAGAAGAAAAAAAGATTAGATTGGCAACAATTATTGAAGAAAACTTTGAGGGGGAACTATGACTGAATCTAGAACATACATAAATGAAATAGAAAATGAACGAACAATTATTATGAATCCTAATATATTGCCTACCTTAAAAGAATGGGAATTAATTTGCCAAATGATTAAAAAACAAACCTTAACAGATAAAGAAATACTGGAAGTAGCAAATCAAATAGAACCATTAAACGGAAGCACAATGGAACAGGCATTTATTTATTTTGCTAGGGCAATACTTAAAAAGGCAGGTGTTAAATGAACGGATACTATTACACTTTGCACAGGCAAAAGTATGGATTAAACCAATATCAAGATTTTATTATTGGTGCAGTCCATAAACATCAAACAATGAATGTTACAGACATTATTAACATGGCAAAGGAGCATAAGGTCAGCAGTCTGTTTACAACTCATCAGGCATTGATTAAGAGCATTAAGCAAGGGTATTTGGAATCTACTGCAAGTAAAGATGATTCAAGGTACAAAAGTATTACATTGACTACAAAAGGCAAGAACTACATTACAGGCTTAAACAATCTATTTAAAGGGAAAAAATGGACTACTCAGAATACATACTAAGGATTACTGCATTGACCAGATTGATGCATGAAGCCTGTCAGGAAAAAGATTATGAAAAAGCCTACGGATTTGCTAATGAAATAGAAGCCCAAGCATTATCTATGAAAATATGTTTAAGGTGTACAGAATGATTCAGGATGCAATTAACCTAGAACAAGGGTCTTTGGAGTGGAAGAAAGCCAAATTAGGCTATGTATCTGCCAGTTCTATTGCGGATGTAATGGCAAAGGGTAAAGGTATATCTAGACATAAATACATGGTCAAACTGGTGGCAGAAAGGCTTACTGAGGAAATTACTGAATCCTATACTAATGATGCAATGCAACATGGAATAGATACTGAGGAACTTGCTAAGATTGCCTTCCAAAATGCAACTCAGACCCTAACAGAAAAAACAGGGTTCTGGAAACATCCAGAGATTGAATGGCTTGGGGTTAGCCCAGATGCATTAATTGGTGATGATACTGTGGTAGAAGTGAAATGTCCAAACACGACAACTCACATAGATTATATTTTTGATGACAGATGCCCAGTAGAGTATTATAAACAAATCCAATGCCAATTATGGGTTACAGGTAGGGCTAAGGCTTACTTTGTCAGTTTTGACAATAGGCTACCAGAAAAGAATCAGTTGTTTATTAAAGAAGTTAGTCGTGATGAAGAATTGATAAAAGAGATGGAAACAGAAGTTTTATTGTTTCTGAAAGAAACCCAAAGTATGATAGATAGATTGCGAGGATAGTATGGCATCAGTTAAATATGAATTAAAGGCTAAAAGCGGCACATATAAAACCAAAGAAGGTGAAGAAAAGCCTAACTGGGTAAAGATGGGAGTATGTTTTGAATCTGATAAAGGGCTATCATTAAAGATAGATACAATCCCTGTTGGATGGGATGGATGGGTTTCAATGTTTCCACCTAGACCAAAAGATTCAGACCCATTTGCAGGAATGGTAAACATTAAGGATGATGTTCCTTTTTGATATAATGTCTTTGGGGTAATGGAGTGCTGAAATCACTAAAATCTTTCCTGCTCCTTCACACGAACAGCCTTTCAAGACCATTACCCCACCAAATAATTACTTGTAATAGTTCTAATAAATCATTACACTATTAGTATTTTTGAAAGGAATAATATGATTGAAATCAAAATAAAACAGAAATCTATCAAATATTATGTTTATGATGCTGATGGTCCTTTGCGTGGGTTCTACATCAAAGAAGAAGCCTTAAACTTTATTGGCAATGATGATTCTTTAACTCTCAAATACAAACCAGTTGCAGATAAAATTCTTTACTGCGAGGAAGCACCATTTTAACCTGTCATAGTTTATGTTATGATATGAATTGCAGATGTAATAATCAAACTATGATATGGGGTGTTACATGGAAGAACAGGTAGGAGCAGTTAAAAAAGTAAGAGCAATATTTACTAATGCCAATAAGCCTTTAACATTGCGTGAAATCCAAGATATAGACAAAACTCTTAAAGTAACTGAAGTAAGCATGGCACTATGCTATCTTCACAAACAGAGATATGTGACCAGAGAATCAATCCCTGCAAAAAGTCTTGGTAGAAAATTAGTTTATCTATATACTTATAGTGATGTTAAATTACCTAAACAATAATGCCAATTAGACATACTGATAAAGGATGGTTCTGGGGAAGTAAAGGACCATTCCCAACAAAGCAGAAAGCCATGCAAGTTGGTCAGGCGGCATATGCATCTGGATATAAGGAAGAAGAAATGGAAGATAACCAAGAATACTCAGTCCAGAAATGTGTTATTTATTTACTTCATGCGGTAACTAATGCACATATCCTTCACCTGCAAACAAAGTCCTATGCAGAACACAAAGCACTAGAGACCCTGTACTCAGAGATAGGTGATTTAGTAGATGGTTTTGTAGAAGCCTATCAGGGTAAGTATGGCATTATCGAGAACTATCCAGAAGATTACAAATTACCACAACCACCTATTCAATATGTAGTAGGCTTATCCACCTACCTACAGGAAGCCAGACCCTATCTACCACAGGATACAGAGTTACAGAATATCCTAGACGAGATAGCATCCCTATTAGATAGCACACTATATAAGTTGCGATTCTTATCGTAAGTGCCATATCTACCTAGTAACACCAAGTGTAAAGAACTGGGATGTAATAATCCTAGAAGTAAATGCAACTCAGTCTGCTTATCTCATGGTGGATACGATACATACACATTGCCTAAGTCAGAAGAAAGGCATGAGTTTAATAGTATGTATCAGACTAGACAATGGAGACAACTAAGGCAGATACAACTATCTAAGAATCCATTATGTATGTCTTGCCTATCAGTAGGTAGAGTAACCCAAGCAGTACAAGTAGACCATGTGTTCCCTTGGAGTTACATAGGTAAGGATGCTTTCTTTAATAACATCTTCCAAACACTATGCACACCATGCCATAGCCACAAGACAGCACTAGAAACAAAGAACATCATGCGATTTTATAATAAAAATAAAGTAATTGACTATCGGCTTAATGAATATGCCTTTGTAATCAAGCAGTTATTGGAAAATTAAATCGAAGAACTAAAAAAAAAGCGATTTGAGTAAAAG
>Ga0209086_10000432_pt1 | contig 36305 bp, 33 predicted proteins | sample M_130207_XF_Meta_FD_187312 | JGI IMG/M metagenome (GOLD analysis project Ga0209086, IMG submission 187312) | Freshwater microbial communities from Lake Montjoie, Canada to study carbon cycling - M_130207_XF_MetaG (SPAdes) (version 2) | ecosystem: Environmental > Aquatic > Freshwater > Lake... | reverse complement strand
CTTTTATTTTTTATTTTTGATTTTTGAATTAAATATTTTTATATAATTTTAAAATTATTCAGTCCAGTCAATAATATACATTGTGCAACGACTCGTGTCTCTCCATGTTTGTTTATTGATCTCCTCTTCAATTATGTCTTTCGAAAAACGTTTTAAATACCATTTTGCATTTGGTCCAGCTTTAATTATAATATTTGGTTTGTTCTCCATTTTATATGCTAGCTGTATAATCATCTCAAGTGTAAATGACTTATCAATACCACTTTTACCAATACAACCCTCTCTATCTATGGGGTAAATATTAGAACTATGATAACCAATATCAACTCCAGTTTTAATTTCTATAGTCTTTACGTATTGCATTTTTGCGTCAATCAAATAAATTTAATATATTACTATATTATTTAAAAAGTATTTCAATTTTATTTTGTAATAAAAATAAAATTAAAAATAAACTTATTCGTCGTCTAATTCTTCTTCATCTTCCGCTTCAATTTCTTTATCAACTGTGCCAGCAGCATTTTCCTTTGTATATTTTTCTAAATATCTATAGATTCTATTTATATCCAGTTTAGTTATATCATAATTTTCAAACAATGCAAATATTTCATTATCATCATAATGATTTTTTAAATCAATAAAATATCCGAATAGGTCTTTTTTATCCATGCCAAGTTTTTGGCATAATTTTTGAATAAATAAAAAATTATTATATTCAGTAGAATATTTAGTTAATACCTTAGTAAATCTGATTTCAGCAGAATTATTTTTTTGTTTTTTATTAAAATATTCGTGATATAACTTATTATTTTTAAAAGTTTTAATTAATGAGCTCATTTCGTTAAATTGCCATATTTGTTTTTGAAATGTAATTCTATCAATATAATCCGAAAAACAAATATTATCAAGTTGGCTAATGTAAAAAGGCACAGATTGCTTTTTATCGTATTTATCAATTACGTCGATAATATTTTCATGCCATAATAATCCTACACTGGTTCTATCTGTTTCATTCATAATGTTATTATGATCATCAAGTTTGTAAGCATTATTGATAAGCTTATTCGTTATTTTTTTAGTGTCGTCATTATATGATTTATTTTGAAATATATTTTCAATAATTTTATTTTTAAAAATATCAGGATTATTTGTATAAATATTATAAATACTGTTAAGTTTTCTTAAATCGCCTTGTATGAAACTGTTAATTTTCGTTTTAATTGTTGTATCTATATCAGAAAATAATGTTTGAGTAAGTGCATTAATTTGTGTATTCGATGGCGTTTTTAATTCAACTGTATTGCAAACCTTCATTAATTCTTTTATTTTTTTATCAACACGATAATTACCAATACAAATAATAGGATTCATAGTTACTTCTTCGAGTTTTTGTTTTTTGGTTTTTTTAGGACGAATAAGTTTAATCAGTGTATTAATACCACCTTTATCACCATTATTCATACCATCAATTTCATCCATTATAATAGCAATTTTTTTAACCTTTTTATTGAAAAGACTCATAATATTTTTATCAGACATATTATGTTTTTTAATATCTTCAATAACTGATGTATTTCGAATATCTCCTGCATCATAGTTAATAATATCATAATCCATTTCTTTTAAAATATTAGTAACAAATGTAGTTTTACCTGTTCCAGGATCCCCATAAACGTATATTCCTTTTTTAAATAATAAATTATTTTTATTTTGTTCAAAAGATCTCAAAATATCTTTAATTGCATTTGATTTATCAACTCTATTTAAAATATTGTTAATATCTAATTCTTCCATATGATATACTTAGCTAAATTCTTTTTATGTTGATTTTTGCTCAATCCAAGTTCTTGAAAAAGATTATCGATTATTTTTTTACATTTTAAAGATTCATTTTCAATACAATAATGCATTGTAAAATAAATGTATTTTTTAAAAAGTATATTTTTGTATATGTAGTCATTATTTTTTAACCATCTTTCAGAATTCTCTTTTATGATTCTTTCAAAAACAAAGGAGTTGTCGCGAATAATCGTATCTCGAATATAGCTATCATATTTTTGTATATTACATCGTATGAGTGAATGATATAATATATAATTTTGTTTATTTGTAAAAACTAAATATCTGTCGTTAATATATTCTTTAATAATATCAATAATAACAACTGGTAAAAAAAAAATTATATTATTGAAACACCTCTTCATTATATTAATACAAATAATACATTTATAATATTATTTTATAATATTTATTATGATATTTATTATGATATTATAAAAAATGTATTAGTAAATAATTAAATATTACAGGTGTTATGACTGACAAGGATTTTGAACACCATATGTTATACCATCCCAAGATACTTTACATTTTTTAGCCCAATTATATTTATTACAACTGCCACTATCACCTGTAAACGCAGAACCTTGAAAATTCATTATTTGATGTTTTTTTCCGGATTGTGCAGGACAAACCCCTAAATCTTTTACATTAGTACAAGTAGTATTATTACCTGAACCATCTATCACCCAATAATCTGGGCAATCCGGCACGATAGGAGGCCATGTTTCATTAGATTTGCTGCGACTAAGAGCAATTCCAATTATTACTAAAGCAATAATTAAAATAACTATAGCTGAAATCAAAACCATTTTTTGAAATCCTTCCATTTGTATATAAAATAAATATATATAATTTTTTCTATAAGTGTAATATAAATGAATAAAGTTAATAATGGACGTATAGATATTAAAAGCCCTAATACTTCTGCTTTATTTGAAATGTATGATAAAATACCAGCAAATCAATGTGTAACATTTAGGAATCCAACTGAAGGTTTGTGGACAGATACTTACTTATCTCAAGCATTTTTTTCTCAAGAAAATATTCAAATATTACAAAATGGAATAAGAGCAGGTGTTTATCATAAATCAAATAGTCAATATACAATTGGTCCTCAAGATTGTGATTCACTTAAAATTGTTATGCGAAGTGTTTATTTACAACATTCTGCTAACCAACCAAATAATATTACTCAACAAGTTGCTGAATTAAATAAAATTGTATTAATGTATTGCATCCAACAAGTTTATAGTGAAGCTCAAGGTTATATGAAATATATTGACGATGCTAGCACATTAGTTGTGCCTATTGCTCATCCTGTTATGGCTGATAATACGGATAGAGAACTTGAGTTCAAAACATGGTTCTAAACAACATTTAAAAAAGGTTGTGCCAAATATCGTTAAATTATAATAAAAATTTATAATTCTTATTATAATGGATAAAATAGTATTGATATGTGCTACAGGACGTTCCGGGTCAACTACAATGCAAAGAATAATAAATATAATACCAAATAGCAATATTTGTGGAGAGAATTTTGGCGCAATCAATAGCCTTTTAGAGTTTTATAAAAGAATAAAAACGACTACAATTGAATATGTTCCGGGACATCTTAGACCTGCAAGTTATGAAGATATTATTTCAAAAAATGTGAAACCATCTTGGTATAATTCATATAATTTTCAACAAACAGTGAGTATGATAAAAATATTAATTGCTTCTTTATTTAAAAATTTAGAAGCTACAAATGTGTGGGGATTTAAAGAAATTAGATATGATAATGGAAATCTAAATTACTTAAAAGAATTTAAAGAATTGTTTCCGCAAACAAAGGTTATAATGCAAATAAGAGCAAATATACTTTCACAATCACAAAGTAGTTGGTTAAAAAAAGATAAGGATTCGATAAGATATTTGAATAATTTAAATAATGAATTTTATCAATTTTATAATCAAAATCAATCTTGGTGTTATTTTACAACATTTGAAAAAATGTTTGATATGGAAAATATAAAAAAAATATTCCAGTTTATTGAATGTGAACAATATTATAATGAAACTAACATTAAACAAATACTAAATAATAATATTAAGGATTAGTCCATTTTTATTCCATTTTTAGAAAAAATGGAGTTAAATATTTCTTTTGTTTTAGTCCATTTTTAGTCCATTTTTAGAAAAAATGGAGTTAAATATTTCTTTTTTAGTTTCTCTCTTTAATCTAATTTATAAATAATTTTATTGGTTTACACATCTTCAACTAATAGTTTTTTAGTAGCTTTTTTAACAATAGTTGCACCTTTAGAAACAACCTTCTTTTTATTCGCTTTCACATCTTCTCCATCCATCAGTTTTTGTCTAGATTCTTTATACTCTAAATATTGTTCTAATAAATTATCTAATTCAGAACTCCACATATCATTGATAGTGGTGCATTTAATGTTTTCCAATTCTTGTTCCTTCTTACCCTTATCATTTAGCAATTTTTCAACATTTTCTTCAGTTACTGAATCCATTGGCATTTTAGTTAAATATTTATATTCGTTATCATCATCAATAATATCGTATCCCTTTTCTTCCAACATTTGCATTACTTGTTCCTTCTTCTTTTTTCTCAAATCAATAGTCCCATCCAAATTTTCTTTAATATATTTTGCCTTATTAGATAATAATACAAGTTCTCTCTCAATTGCTCTGACCATATAATCTTTTCTAGTTTGATATAATTGTAATCTTACATCATAATAAGCATCAATAATATCAGATATTTTATCATATTTTTGTAGTGTATCATCTGCGTCAAATAAATGCATATTTGTAGTGCTATTAGTAGTATATAATTTCAACAATTTTTCAAGACCATTACAATTATAGTCGCCTTTATTAGATTGTAATTCTTCTAACTTTCCTTTTGCAAATGTAATTATAAAATCAACATTAGTATCTTTGCTCATATCATCATAATCTTTAACAATAGCAACAATTTTTTTGCCTTCTTTATCTTGTCCTGGTTCAATTAAATTTTCTAAATGTTCTTTAAAATCTTCAGTCCAATAACCAACTGGTAACTCAGTGACTCTAATTTTATCTGCACCAACAGTTTCATATACTCCCTTAACTAAGAATTTATCATCATTTATTTTGGTTATTTCACCTTTAAACCCATCATAATATGGAATGAAATCAATATTCACTTCTTTTAATGATGATAATTTATTCTTTAAATAATGAATAATTTTAATAGGATCATAACACATAATATCAGTACTAAAACCAGTTCCAATACCTTTTGATCCATTTACAAGAACCATTGGAATAATAGGTGCATAATATATTGGCTCAACTGGTGTTCCATCGTCATTCAAATACTCTAAAATATTGTCATCTGATTGTGGAAAGATTGTTCTTGTAATTTTATTAAGCTGAGTAAATATATATCTTTCAGACGCACTATCATCACCCCCTTTAAGGCGGCTGCCAAATTGTCCATTAGGCATTAACAAATTAATATTATTAGAACCGACAAAATTCTGAGCCATTCCAACAATTGCTGCATTTAAACTAGCTTCACCGTGATGATATCCTGAATGCTCTGAAACATAACCGCTAAACTGAGCTACTTTTATTTCATTTACTAGATTTTTCTTAAATGCTGCAAATAATATTTTACGTAATGATATTTTAAGACCATCCATTAAGTTAGGAATACTTCTATCACAATCGTATTTTGAAAAGTGAATTAATTCTTTATTAATAAACTCTTCATATGAAATATTTATTTTTTTAGTATCTATAAAACTATCCCTCTTATATTCTTTTAGCCATTCTTTTCTATCATCGGCTCTTTTCTTGTTAAATACCATATCAATTGCTTCATCACTTATTTTACCGTTATGCACAAATCCAACCATTTTTTTATTTTCAAAATATTCCTTAAATTCCTTACCTGTGCTGGTTCCTAAACCTTTATAATATTTTATCTTCCAACCCTTAATATCATTTTCTTCTTTCCATTCTTCATATTCTCCATCATTATAAAAGTTTAATTCAGCGTTACCTTTTTTTGCTTTCAAGATAGGAGTATTCATAAAGCCAATGAAACTAGGAACATGAAGCAATGATACCCACTCAGACTGAAATAAATTTACACAAAGACCTTTTATATGGGATCCATCAGAGTCCTGGTCGACCATAAACAACACCTTACCATATCTCAAGCAAGTATTTATATCTTCTTGCAAATAAGATTTTCCCGTTTCTAAACCTAGTATTTTCTTGATTTCTGCAATCTCTTTATTTTCTGAAATATTTTTAGCAGTTTGACCTCGCACATTTAAGAGTTTTCCTTTCAACGGATACACTCCGATATTATTGCGATCTTCAGAAGATAAACCAGAAATAATACCTGACTTTGCTGAATCCCCTTCGCAAAATATAATAACGCAATCTTTCGATTTATCAGTTCCAGCCCAATTTGCATCAGTCAATTTAGGAATACCTCGAATACTTTTACTTTTAACGCCGTCTGTTTTTTTAGCGGCTTTATTTTCTTTTACTTCTGTTAACTGTATGGCTGCTTCCATCACGCCCATTTTAGCAACCTTTTCAATAAATTTATCACTAACATCACATTTAGAGCCAAATTTAGATGAAGGTGTATTCATATAATCTTTTGTTTGACTATCAAATGCAGGATTTTCAACATCACATCTTAAAAACAAAATTAATTGTTCTTTAATGCTATTAGGATTCACTCTTACTTTCTTTTTCTTTTCAATTAAATCACAAATTTTTCTAGTAATTTGATTTAAAATATATTCAACATGTTTACCTCCTTTTGCAGTATGAATTCCATTAACAAATGATACTTGTGTAAATTCATTTACAGGAGTTAAAGCAACTGCATATTCCCATCTCCCTTCGATACCACTATCCTCATAAACACGTGGAACCGCATTTTTATCACCAATATACAAATCAATATACTGTTGAAAATTTTTAATAGGAACTAAATTAGAATTATATCTAACTTTCAAATTTTTATCGGTTATAGCAGCGACATCATAAACGCGTTTTCTAAGAAGTGCAATTATATCAGGAGTAAGACCATCAATACCTAGACGAGCGTAATCAGGTTTAAATGTAATTTTTGTATACGGTTTATTTTTACATTTAGTAATAGATGGTTTGCATATTTCGTCTAAATTATTTTTAAACTCTTGGCTATATTTAAGACCACGAATATGGTCAATTGTTTCAATAGAACCATATGTAGACCATATTAAAACAAGTTTAAATCCAAACCCGTTTTTACCGCCAACAATTTTCTTTTCTGTTTTGTCGTAATTAGTAGATGTTCTAAGGTGACCAAATATTAATTCAGGGATCCATATTTTATGCTCAGGATGTTGAGCTACATCAATGCCATTACCATCATTGAACATGATAATAGTGCCATCTTCTTCAATTGTAATATCAATATTTGTAACAGGAATGCAATTTTCTTGACCATTTGAAACTGCTTGTTGCATACGGACCACATGATCGCGACAATTGACGATTCCTTCATCAAACAATTTAAATAATCCAGGTATAAATTCAATATGTTTTTCAATAATTTTATCATTTGTTTCATTTAAAATCCATTGAACAGATTCTATTTTTTCAACAGAACCAATATATGTATCAGGATTATCTAGAATATGTTGTTTATCAGTCTTTTGCTGATATTTATTGGCAAGATTTACGTCGGTAGCGTTCATTGTGTGTTAATATATCTTGTATAATTCTTTTTAAATAATTTCAATTTTATTTAAAATTACAAATAATTTAGTTATTATTTAAATATTTAGTTTATATAAATGCTAGATTATTTACCTTTTATTTTTATAATTATCTCATTATTATCATTATTAACAGTAAAAATGTTTTTTGCTCCAAATACTAATAAATCAATTGATTTATCAAGTTTAATGCCATCATTTATAAGTAAAGTTAAAAGTTAAAATAATATTATTTTATATAAATGTCACGATCCACTAGGAAATTTACACCAGGAAGTAGTTCAACTGCTTCAAGAATGATACATTATGTTGCACAATTAAATGCTTTTAGACCAAATGGTAATTATTTAAACTGCACATGTCTTCCTGAAAAGGTCAATAAACAGTTTCCAGGCTCAGATTCAGCATCGTATAGAATTTCAAATAATGCAAGAGTATCACAAATAGTTCAAACAAGTTTAGGAGGTTCAACACAATATGGTAATTTTTATTTAGGACAACCATTACAATTAGATTATCTAGGAAACGCTCAAGGTATGCCTGGAGGAAGTAATACGCCGCCAAAAAACACATTTTAATGCGTTTCATATTTTTAATGCAAATGCCATATTTCAATTATATTTAAGAAATTATTTTTTTCTCTCTTAAATTTATAATGACAAAATATTCTAGAACGTCAAATGGAAAATATTCCGTAAGTGGTAGAACATATGAAATGTTGATTGGAACTCGCGCTCAAGTATGGCATGCTACAGCTTACAAAACAACAGGTGGTCTTACCAAGAGTGATTTGATGCAAAATAAAGCAGGACGTATTGTTTCAAGAGCTAAACATAATTCTGCCAAGAAAGAAAAACGTTTAGTTAAGGCAGGTTATTTGACCAAGAAAGGTCATTTTGGTTTTATCAAGAACGGAAAATCAATGAGAAAGAAACGTGGACGCAAAGGTAGTCGCAAAATGAGAGGTGGAATGGGGGCTTTAAGTCCTGCTAATTATGATGGTGCTGGCGAAGAAACAAGCGGTGTTAATCTTCAATTTGTAGCTGGAAATGCCAACTAAATATAATACTTTACACATTTATATTTTAAAATCATAATGTTATGTATTAACAGTATGATTTAATTTATTTTATTTTAATCTAAGATTCTACATTTTGTATCCAGCTGGTTTCAATAAATTTTTCATAAACAATAAAATCTGATAATTTAAAATATAAATATTTTTCAAAATAACGTTTGCTAACAATTGATTTATGTGAATTTATATTACAATATTTATAATAATAATTATATGCATCATCAAATGAAATGAGAGCTAATGTATGTTCATTTTTAATTTGAGTTTTAATATATTCAAATGACAAACTAATATCACAATTTTTATTCCATAAAGAGCAATTTACATTTAGCACATATTTATCTTCAATTATTTCTATATTAGGAAAAAAATGTTTAAGAATTTTTACAACATTTTCCTCAGAAATATTTCCATTACTGCATATTTGTTGAGAGTTTATTTTTGACCAAGCTTTAAAGATAGAACAAATTTCATCCATTTCTAATTCATGATTAAATATATTTTCGTTCTCGTATTCATTAGATGAGACAATAATTGTATTTTCCCAAAATTTAATAAAGTCACTTTGCATAGGTAAATACTTACTTGTTATTCCAATAAATGAATCGGTTTGATCATTGTATTTATATAATTCTTTAAATATATTCTTCAATGTGTTTGAATAAATTATGTTTGGTAAATTAGAATTAGAGAGAAATTGTTTCCAAAGAAAATGTAGATTTTTCCATTCAATTTGAATATCATTTATAGATTCAATTATGTATTTATTACAAAATTCAGATACTATTATATTTGCATTAGAATTTTTAAGATAATATGCATAATTAATTACTTCATCATCTGATTTATTTTCAATAAATTTATCTGACCCTTCATATCGTTTAGAATAATGAACCGCAACACAAACTAAATCTAGTCCAATTTTTTTTAAAATTTCTCTCCAAACCTCAGTTGAAACGCTTTCATTTATTTTAATTAAACGACAATTTTCATAGGAATGATTCTCATGATATTTTGTCATAAAATTATGTGTAGCATTGCTAATTCCAATAGAACCAAAAGCAATATTATCAATTTCATTCAGTATTTTTTTCATTTGCTGACTAACTAAAAATATTAAATGTTGATTTTTTTTTAAGATATTGTCTCCAATAATAGTCAAAAAATATTTAGCATTGTTTTTGCTTGTAAAAATAGATGGGTATAAAACATTAAGTATATTTTGAATTGTATCTGATTCAGGAATGCATGTAAATAAAGAACGATCTTTAATTTGTTTAATAATATTTATTTTGGTTTTATGTTTCCATTGTAAAAGTATTCTATCTTTAGAAATACTTGATAGCAGTTTATGTATTATGTCATCTTCTTTAACAATTAAAAAAGTAGTCCCAGTATACTCGTAAAAAAAATTATTATTCGATAAATAAAAAAATTGGTTTTTACTGAGAAATACCTGAATAAATATTTGTTGCTCGTTTGATAAATAATTATTACGAGTTATGCGTTCTTCGTTTAGTTTACATTCATTTGATAATGTATTTGGTAAATAATTTACAATATGATTATGAATTCTTTGTAACATATAATTATTTTCTTGGTATTTTTCAAATAAATCATTTATGGTTTTTAAACATTTTAATTTAAGAGTATCATTAGTATCATTATTATTAGACATTTAAAATCTATAATAAATACTCTTTAAATAGTATTTAAAATGTATTTATAAATTCATAAGAAAATCTAATGTTTCAGATAGTTTAGAGCGAAACATAACTTGTTGTGAAATAAGACATGCACAATCGTGTAATAATTCTAAATGTGTATCATATTTTATATTATTGTATTTATTCTGAATTAAATCAGATAATTCTTTAACAAAATATTGTATTGATTTGCGAATTCCTTCATGTAAATATAATAAAACATATATTTCGTTTTCATTCATAACAGATATTAATAATATTCTAAAATCATAAGCAGCTTGTTTTTCAAATTTATTATCAGATTTTGTAAAAGGAGTAACTAATTGTAAATATTGTGAATAATTAATATCAGATGAAGATTCCATAATTTGTTGTTCGTTATTGAGTTCCATATTTTATTTATAACTATTATATTTGTAATTTTTTATTTCAATTTTTATTTAATGAATGATTAAATTAATATAAAAATAGATCACTATTTATATTAATGAATATATTACCTGAAAATAATAACAATATAAATATTAAATTATTTATTTTAGACCCGCTTTCGGTTATAATTAAATTGGCAATTATTAGCAATAAACCAGTTGGAACAAAAATTTTGATACAAAATAATATCATATTTTTTCAAGAACCTGGTATTTTTCAAGCAATGTGCAGATATATGCTAAATACAAACAAAACAGATTTACAGTATATGTATAATCCAATACAAATATCGTGTCAACATTTTTTAACCGAAGATTTTATTAACGATACCCCAAGAATCAAAAGCTTATTCAAATGTGCACAAACAGGTATTGAAAAATTAAAAGAGACTTATAAAAATTGCTCTATGATTTGTCTATGTTTAAATTATTATCATACTATAATTAATAATTATGTAGAGCAAATTTATAATGATAATATTTTTTGTAAAGACAGTATGACAAGTTTATATACAAGTGAAATAATCGATAAATTAAATGCTCAATGGACAACAGATAAAATTAAAATAATTTTAGATTTAATTAGTTTTTTAATAAATGATAAAATGGCCGGAAACAATGTCAAATCACTTGAGAATATTATGAATAATATTGATCTAGAAACACAAGAAATAATTAATAATATATAGTTTAGATTTATTAGTTTAATTATTATTTGTAAAATAATATAAACCCATAAGTATTTAAAGATTATAATTAAAAACTAGTATAATGTCCACAATTACCGATAAAACTAAAAATCAAACGCATTGTGCAACCGATGGAAATGTCTTAACAATTAAAACCGTGCAAATTGCTCCATTTAGAACTTTAATGACTGCTCTAAAGGATATTTTATTGGAAACAAATATAACTTTTGGTCCCGATGGAATTCGTATTATAAATATGGATAAATCACACACTATTTTGGCTTATCTTTTTTTAGCATCTCAAAATTTCGAATTTTATGAATGCAAAAAGGAAAAAATTATTATTGGTGTTAATATGTTTCACTTGTTTAAATTAATTAATTCTATTGATAATGATGATACTTTAACCATTTATATTGAAAATGGAGATTATGTGGACGGAATTGTTTCTCATTTGTCATTAAAATTTGAAAATGGAGAAATTAAACAATGCAAGACACAAAAGCTTAGACTAATTGAGCCTGAACCGGAAGAATTAGAGTATCCTGATGTAAAATTTTCTTCTATTATTAATTTACCTTCTGCGGATTTTCAAAAAATTATTCGAGATTTGTCTTGTATTTCAGACAAATTGGAAATCAAATCTGTTGGTAATGAATTAATATTTAAATGTTCAGGACAATTTGCGTCTGCTGAAATTCATCGGGCTGAATCTGATGGAAGTATGGGATTTGTTTTAAAACAAGACCCTTCTAAAATTATTCAAGGAGAATTTTCTCTAAAGAACCTAGGATATTTTATAAAATGCACCAATCTTTGTTCTCAAATTGAAGTTTACTTGGAAAATGATTTGCCTTTAGTTGTGAAGTATAATGTTGCAAGTCTTGGGGAGATAAAACTCTGTTTAAGTAACCTACCCTCATCATAATTTATTACCATTTATCGTAATAAATAATTGTGTTGTATTTATATAAATTAATAATTATATATATAAATAATTTAAATATTTTGTATTTAACTTATTAATAAAGTATGGAGTTTGCAGAATCCAATAAAGATAAATCTAAAGAAGAATTATTAGCTGAAAATATTAGTAAAAGACCGCCATCATGTGGAATAATTATAATTGATAATTTTTATAACAATCCAATGGAAACACGCGATTATATTTTGACACAAGAATTTAAGGTTCGTGGTAATTATCCAGGACAACGAACACAATCTTTTGCAAATCAAAGTCTAAAAGATATTATTCAAGAATATATATTGCCTTTTAGTGGTAAAATAACAGAATTTCCGATGCCAGATGAAACCAATAAATATGATAATAATTATAATGGATCATTCCAATATACTACGAGTAGAGACCGCTCCTGGATACATGTAGATGGTTTCAATAATTGGGCAGGTGTTTTATATATGACACCTGATGCACCTATCAGTTCAGGAACTGGATTTTATAAATACAAAGACGGCACCACATATGAGACTGATTTAAAAATAATGAATAACAAAGCGGAAATAGATAGATTTTGTCAAGATTTAACAAAATGGGAACAAGTTGATAAAGTGGGGAATGTATTTAATCGATTAATTTTGTTTAATTCAAAAAGATTTCATATGTCATTGGATTATTTTGGCGATTCAAAGGAAAATGGAAGACTATTTCAAGTGTTTTTCTTTTCCACAGAGAGATAATATACTTTTCTTAAGCGAAGCAGAATTAATGAAATGGAAAAAAGTCATAAGTAAACAGAAACAATCTAAATATTAATATTTAAAAACTAAATATTAATATTAATAATGGTAAAACAGCAGTTATAATTAAAAAAATAGAAAAATGTTATGATATAATTATAATTTTATACGATTTAGTGTATAAAATTATGACAATATTAAATAAATTTAATTGTTAGTATAACAATTTCTTAGATAATTAATTAAAAAGTGTGAAACTTGGGACGAGTGTAAATTATAAAATATATGAATTTTCATTTATTTCTGAAAAATCTTTAATAAAATTAATAGTTGGATTTTTCCATAATAAAATATTATTTGAATAATTAATTACTTCAAATTTATCTCCATATTTATTGTCAATTGGTAAACCAATATTATTAATGTATATTTATCAAATATGTTAACACTTTTTAATTATATTACTATCGATTTTATCCCAAAAATTTTCAGAATATTCTATATTTTTAAAATCATTATAGTTTATAAATTTAAGATTCGTTTTATATTTACTAATTAGTTCGTTACAATGAATCGAATCTTCTGATAATATTTTAAATCCTGCATCTAATAATCGATTACATCTAATATTTTCAAATGTCTTACTATAATATATTTCATCATTAATTCCTAATACGGAGTGAATATTTAAAATTACTTTACATTTTGCTAATTCAATATCTCTCTCTAGTCCCCAACCCGAAATAATATGAATTTTAAAACCTTTTTTGATTAATTCAGTTACAACTTCTTTCTTTTTATGAAATAGAGAATTATCGACAGTATTGGTCTCTGTATTTCCATATGTTATAATACCAAAATCATATATTTTGATTTCATTTAATAATAACTCCTTTAATAATAGATTTTCTTTTTCATAAAATGAATATTCTAATAGATGTGCATACATATTATTATTAAAAATTATTTGTAAGTTTGATGGACTATAATCATAAATTTTTAAATAGGGATATTTATTTATATAATTCTTTAATAAATCTAAGTTGTAAGAAATTGATAATGGTTCTGTATTTAAAAAACTTAATTCTACACCTGTATTTTTATATTTATTAATTATTCTATCATCATTAATGTACATTATGTAACTAATTTTTTTTGGATTGCACGATAATACATAGTCGGTATCTTGTGTGTAAACTATATTATATCTTTGTTTCAAGCTGATAATATAATCTTCCAAAACTTTATAATTATGAGCATTAAATGCATACATTATCCATAAATCATTATTTTCTTCTATTTCTTCTATAATTAATTTATTAATATTTTTTTTTCCTTTTTTACCAATTACATTGTCTGCTAAATTTTTAAAAAAACATTTATTTGGATCTGTTAAAATATCTAACCATTGTGGACTTAACATTGGTTCTTTAAAAAATGATTTATATAATTCTTCATTATTATCAACTTTTATAATATAATCAACAAGCTCATCAAAATTTGCAAAATTATTTGCATTTATAAATGTAGTTGGATTAAAATCTTTTACAACATCACTATGCCCCCAATAAATAGGAATACAGTTTGATTTAAAAATATCACAAATTTTTTCAGTAACATATCCAGGATAACTTGTGCTTTCAAATGCTATAGCAAATTTATACTTATTATTATGTTCTATTTTACCAGAACAATTTATTCCAAGGGGAACAGTGTATCCTACATTATTTAAAAAACTACCTCCACAATCAACTTGCTTGTATTTGGATAATTTTTCAATAAATACTTGGCGATTATTTGCCAATCCTGGTCCTGTTGCAATAAAAGAACAAAATTTGTCTCTATGAGGAATAGTATTTTGATTATTTTTTCTTTTTATACACTCATCCAGTAGTAAATTATTAAAGTAACATAACCACAATGGTACTCTTGTATTTTTACAAGAATTCGCATCAAAAGTTATATTAAAATCAGCATCTTCTCTTTGTCCATACGGTTCTCCTGAAAAGAAAATTTTTCTACCAGCAGAATAATTTTTGTGCGAGTTACCAAAAATACTGTAAAATAGAATATCCGGGTTTTCATTTAGACTAACTGATTTAATTATATAATTATCTCCATGTTCACTCAATAGATTAGTAAAAAAATTATTATTTACATTAAAAATGCCACCACAATATTCAGTTTGCCACCAATCACAAAAAGAAATAGTAACAATTTGTTTAGGTTCTACTAGATTATTAAAATTTAAACAATTATCTATATTATTTGTTTGAATATCACTACCAAATTCACTATCTATTTCGTGATGCACTAATTTAGTATTAAGACTACTATATTGTAATATATATCCAAATGCCTGCGGATTATCAATTGCACATTTAATCGGACAATTATTAATATAATTAATAGATTTTACAGCAGCAGATTTGCTAAGGATATAAGCAAAAAAACTATTCCACTCTTTATATAAATCTTTTTTGTATGTTTCGATTTTTGTATCTTCATTTGGAAAATCTTTATTAGATAAATATTCACCTAAGGCTAAATGCTCTAATTTTTGTTCAACAAACATTTTACAAACATAATCTAAATGCTCTTTAAAATTATCACACAGTTTTACATCATCTTCTAAAATTACATAATAATCATTTTCAGTATCATTCATAAGTTCATTCCATAAATGTATATGACTTAGAGCACAACCAATTACTCCTTTTTTATAGTTAAAATCATTTCTCTCAAATAATGAAAATAACTCAGCAGTTGGAATTAATTCGTTGCCATCTACTGCTTCAATAAATTTATATTGATTACTTTTAATATTTTCTCTCTCAAATTGTGAAATCATTGAGTTTTTTCTATCTTCTCTCCTCTTCAAATTTATAATTTTTATATTATTTTTTTTAATATATTCTTGTAAAATATCAAATGGATTATCAGATTCTACATTTTCACAAATTTCTAATTTTATATTTCCTGATGTTTCAGTAATTATTGGACTTTTTTTTAATATAGTCAAACCATTATTATTAGTATATTTTTTATGTAAGGTCCATTCTAGGTTTAATAATAAAAATTCATTAATTGCTGGACCTAATCCTTTATTAATTTCCTCTACTGAAAATCCTGTTTTTGAGGAAAATATTTCAGCATTCAATCCACAACGAATACATTCACCATAAATTTCATCAACACTAGTATCATGCATAATAATATATTTATTTGTTACCTTACTAAATTTTTCGAGCTCTCTTTTAAGTTGCCCGTATACATGAAATGTATCAATAAATACCATGTCTACATTTTTTTCAATTTGTAAATCTAAATCAGAGCACCATTTATAATTTACAATTAAAGATGTATTTTGGGTTAGTTTTAAAAATTCATCTATATTACAATTATCTATATCATTTAACAAAATACTTTTATTTGGTTTATCGTTATCAAGTAATCCTGCGGCAAAAGCCCAAGAAGAAACACAACCTCTAACACCACATTCAATGATACTTTCACAATCTTTCGCATATCTGTACAATATAATAAGATGCTCGTTTATATCAGAAATTCTATTACATTCATTATTAAATTTTTCTTTGATTTTATTTTGAAAATGGTTATTTATAAAATCTTTTTTATAAATATGTGTATTTTTAATTGCTTCTGGGTATACATTTAATAATTCTTGATTGATTTCATTAGGAATATGACATCCAAAAAACTTATCTTTAATTATTGTATGAACCGCAAAAAAACTAGATACATTATCATCTCCAATTTTTAAATTTAATTTATAACAACCCATTGTAAAATATACATCTTCTGCATCTGTTGCCATTTTATGAGAAGGTCTAACTGTGTTTTCGGGTTTAAACTCTTCAATTATTTTAATCATATCTAAACGATTTCTTAAAGATAATCCTCCATTAAAATTTCTAATATTAATATGTATATTTTCACGTGTAAATTCATCCCAATTATAGTACATATTCCCACCAATATAACTCTTATTTAAATTTGTAAAATAGTCAATTGTATAGGGTTCCTCATTTCTAATTATTGTATCTAATTGAAAAACTAAAACATATTTACCATATAATGATTCCCAAAGATTTTTATTTTTACAAAAATCGCTATATTCTTCTGATGTAAAATTATTTGTGTTTAATTCTCTTATTTCAATATTAATATCTTTAAATATATTCATCCATTTTGTTTTCAAATTTTTTCCACAATAAAATACAATTTTCCAATTATCAAAGTCTTTATTTAAATTTTTATTGAAATCAAAAATAACTTCGGTTACATTGTCATCATCTCTAGGATCAATTATAAGAGCGGTATTATAATTATTATTTTTAATTAATGTATTTGTTTCACTTGAAAAATCAAAAATAGACAAAGGTGAGATTCTAATTTTTGCATTATTTTTATAAATAGATTCTAAGTGAAATATTCTATGTTCACAATCTTGTTTTTCATCAAATCTCAATTTATATTTATTTTCAATTGCATCAATATTATTATTTAACCAGTGTGTTCCAATATTTTTATTTAAAAATTCCATATTATATGCATGGTCGCAACCATAATTACAATTATTAAATTTTTCAAATCTGTATATAGCAAGCCCATTAAATGCGGATAAACATTCCAACAAATCTGTTTTTTCTATTTTTGATAGTTTCTCTTGCACATAATTTCTCATTATTGAAACTACATCTGTGACTTGTTTATGATTATCATCTTTCCAATGCCAACAACTATGTATAAATGGATCTATCGATAAAGCAAAAATATCAGAATAATATAGTGTATTAAAACTTAATGCATCCCAATCATTTCTATTTAAATAATATTTTATAACATTTGTATTCATTTTTTCACACGATACATTATCTAAATCTATCATTAATAAATATTCATACACATCATTATTTCTAATGTATTGTAGTATAGAATTTCTAGCACTACAAATATTTTCTACTCGCGTATTATTATTGTTACAATTTATGATTTCAACATTGTATAATTTTTTCATTTCCATTAAATAATTATATGTATTATCAAATGAATTATCATATGCGATAACAATTTTATATGAATCAAAAAGGGAAATTATATTTTTTATGTTATCAAATACTTGTGGCAGAAATGGTCCACAGTTTTTAACGCAACCGCAAATATATGCACTATTTTGTTTAATAATATTATTATTTTCAACAACAGGAACTTCAATAATAAGTAAATCATTAGAAAAAATCATATTACACCATTCTTTGGCACGATTTTCCCAACTACATGATAAAGCATATTCTTTACCTTTTTTCTTTAATTCTATTTTTTGTTTAATGGATAAATTTAATAGAGTATCTACTTCATTTCCCTCTGAAATTTGTATTCCATAATCACCAAGAGTATTTACTAGTCCAGCAACTGGATAATACAAACAAATAACTTCTGAGGCTAATAATTCGAGAGAAGTAATACAAGATGTTTCTTGAAAATAACTAGGATATAACCAATATTCTGCAGTCGACATTAATTTGTAAAGTTCTGTTCTATTTAATTTACCTAAATGTTTAACAGATGGATTCTTTTTAATAAATTCTAAAATTATATTATCTTCATCTGATTTTGGAAAATTATTGTATGAAGAAATTAATAATTCAGCGTCAGGTAAATACTCCAAAATATTAGGCCATAATTGAATTAATTTTGTTAATCCTCTCTCACTACAAGAAGTATAAACAAATCTATTGATTATTTTTCTTTCTCTTGTGTTAAACAAATCTACAACAATTCCATTGTTAATTACATTCATTTTTTCTTTTAGTTGAGGGAATGAAGAGAGAAATAATTGTTTATGCCATTCTGTTTGGCAAATGCAACCGGTAATTTTTGAAGACCATTTTGTTAAAATACTTTCAACTGATAAATTTGTTCCATAATTAAATAATGTTATATCATGACCCCAAATAAATGTTTGATATGCCGAAAAATTTTTATAAAGCTCATAAAAATTCAAATATCTTGAAATAATAATACTATGAAATGCAGTATTTTTTATTAAATTTTGTAAATTATTAAAATGAATATATGTAATATTATTAACCTTTTCTTCTTCAACATCACCAGCAACATAAATTTCATAATTTTGTGAAAAAGACTTTGTTAAACAAGTAATGGCTGTTTCAGATCCACCTAATGCATTATTAATGCTGTATGTATAATTCCATTTAAAAGGTGAATAACCTGTATAAAATAATATTTTGTTACTTTTCTTACATTCATCTAGTGAAAATATTGGTTCTGTAATTTTTGGTAATATTATTCCATATTTTTCATATTTATCCATAAATTCATGATCATATATTGGATAATTAATAGATATTAAAAACTCAATATACTCTTTAAATAATTGTAAAAAATGCGTATCATCTTTAACTCTCTCAATAAAAAAATGTAAATTATATAACATATTTCCTATAAAAAAATTATTTCCATCTATATATTTCTTTGTAAAAATAATTCTATACATTTGTATTATTGTGTCATAATCATGCATCTTATCAGAAACCAAAATCATATAATATGGTAAATATAGGTTTGCTTTGCCTACATCCAAAAATAATTTATTATTTAGTCCTTCTTTTAAAAATTTATTATCATAAAATGATTTGGCAATATTATAATAACCATATGCAACTTCATTTAAATTATTACAACAATAATAAGAAACTAATTCGCATAAACATTCGGCTCTCTCTTTATCATAAGTAAAAGCTTTAACAAGGTAAAACATTCCTGTTTCTTTTTGATTTAATGAATTATAACAATTGTATAATCTTAAACATGACATATATTTTTCTTGTTCCCAATTGTTATTATCAAGTGTGATTTTATACCATTTTATTGCATCTTCCCATCTTCCACAATCAAAATAACTATTACCACAATAAAATCCATATCTACTATATAGTCCATCATTATTTTGTATAGCTTCTACATAAGCCTTTTCAAGAACTAAAGCATCCTTTAAATATTTGTTTGCATCACGACTTCTATCACCACTTTTACCTGAAATAGTATAATAATTTCCTGTAATAATATCCATACCATTTGTTTCTTCAGTGCAAGTAATAATCTCATGTAAAACACCAACATATTTCCATTTTTTATTATTATTAACAATCTGCACCCTAGTATAACTACTTCCGTTTGCATCACCAAATTGAAAATGATATGAATCTTTTGTTAGGCTAGGTAAAACAAAATTGCCGCATATTTCATCATCTGCGTCAAATACTAATAAGTATTTTGATTTACCAAATGCATGTTCTAATGCTTTTGTTCTATTATGCCCAAAATCTTTCCATTCGTCATCAAATAATTCACCTTTAATATCTCTCTCTTTGAAGAAATCTAAAATTATTTCTTTGGTTTTATCAGTTGAACCAGTATCTGAAATAAGCCAATAATCTAATTGCGGAACCTTGTTTAATAATTTTATTAAAGTATCTTTTATGATATGAGCTTCATTTTTTACAATCATATTTAAACACAAATATGAATCATATTTCTGTTCTATTAATTCCATTTATATGAAATATAGTACGTTTTCTTTAATTAGTAATTTTAAAATATTTTAACTTAAAAATATTATTTTATTTATTTTATATGAAACAAGCATCATTTAAAATAAATGAAACAAAAACATGCGTAAAAAAAGAAGAGCTAAATCATAATGATAAAAAACAAAATGATAAACACGATAATAATGAAAAAAATAGTAATTTAATAACCTCATTTAAACCAAAAAAGTTAGTAGAAAATATTTACTATTTTAATTAATAATATATAATATATTTAATTATATATTATTAATTTAATTTTTATCGTCTGATTTCATAACAGAAATACGATCATTTTCTAATTGTGTAAAATTTTCAATTAAATGCATATATTTAATAAAATCATTTGTATAATTATAATTATTAATAATATCTATTTCAGTATCAGGAATTTGAAAAAAATGTTTAATATGTAAAATAGCTATACCTCTATAATATGGATGATAAAAATAACTAAAATCAATATATTGTGAATATAAAGATAATATATGATATAATACTTTCCATACATCTCCTGTCCAAGGTATCATTGTTTTTAAAATTTCATTATCGTAATAATGTTTGAGTGGTATTTTTAATTGTTCGTGAATATTTAATGGTATTATATCATCTAATAAAATTTTACCATTTTCATTTAAATGAATTATACTATTATTAACATCTTTAATAACCTGTTCACATTGATGCAAACCATCTATAAAAACAATATCAAATTTTGTATTTGTATTTGTATTTGTATCTACATTTTTAAAAAAATCATCAGATGTTTTTAGAACTAAATTATTTGAAATAAAATTTGGTGAAGGATCTACGCCAATTTTATTTAAAAAATGTGTATTATTAAATGTATATCCATTTTCAACACCTATTTCCAAGTATTTATCATTTGGATTACTTATAGAATTAATTACTAAATATCTTTGTGAAAAATCAGTATTATATTTTACTTTATGAATATAATTATTAATAATTTCATAATTTTTACATGATTTGTATTGCAGCATAAAATATTTAACTAATGTTTCTACTGTTTCATCTATTAATGTATAACATTTAAATCTAGAAAAACCATAAATATCCAATATATAGTGTAAACTCTCGATATCACATTTATTTTCAATTAGAAAAAAATCATTACGTAAATCTTCATAAAGTGATTGTATTTTTTCTAAATTTAATACTAAACTATCTAACCCTACTATACAGTATTGTTTATCATAGTCTACATTTACAATTGTATTGCAATATTTATGTTCATATGAGTTATCTCTCTTCCATATTTTACTATGATCATTAACATATTTTTCATCTTCATATGCATCTAGTTTTTTCATATAGTCATGAATATTAAATTTTTCATAAAATATTGGACTAATAAAATTTGGACCGATTCTATTTATTTCACCATTTCTAATTAATGAAAAATTATTATTATTATCATTCATATATTGTATATACCCAAATTTATGAATTTTTGCAATTTTTGTTGTTATAGCAGTTCTAAGTATGATTTCATAATCATCACAAATAGGTAAAAATTCAGAATAGTTTCCAGCTTCTATCAATGCAGTTTTTCTCCAAATTCTAGGATGGTTTGGACAACAAACTAGATGGCTTAGTGTTATATTATTTATATTTGGTGTATTATAAACATAAACCCATTTACCTTCATATTTTTGACAATAATAGCTTCCATATCCTTTACAAATAAAATCGCCATATCGGTGATTAGAACCATTTTCATATAATGAAATACAATCCATATAAATAAACCCAACATCTTCATTATTATCAAAATATTCAGCTGAATCTTTTAAAACAAACGGTAAAATTATATCATCATGATCAAACTCTAATATATATTTTCCTCTGCATAAAGAAACTGCTTCATTTTTTACATTACCAATGTTACCACTATTTTCACTTCTTCTATAAAGTCTAACTCTAGAATCATTAATCATTAATTTTCTTAAAAAATTAAAATGTTCATCATCAGGCGAATCATCTAAAATAATAAACTCCCAATCCTTTAAAGTTTGAGATATTAAACTATTATAAGCTCTTTCTATTTTATGATAAGAATTATATGTTGGTGTAAAAACAGAAAAAATAGGTCTAACTAATTCCCTTTGTAATGTGCAATTATGTATAAAACAATAATTTACTGCCATATTAAAATAATCTATATTTAATATTTCGTTGAAATGGATCCATCTTTTGCGCATTCTCTCTGATATTATTGACATAACATTAGGAATGTATTCCATTTCATTATCGCCATATGTAATTAATATTTGATAATTAAAATCAAATAATTTATTTAAATCATTTCTATCACTTGTGAAAAAAATTGAACAATTTAGTTTTTCATTATTTTCAATTAATAATTTGTCAATTTCTGAGTATTTTTCTAATCTATAAAATATAACATATGGGTATTTCATTTTATTTTATTATTTAAAAATTTTTAAATTATAATTTTAAATAATAATATTTTATTTTTAATATTCTGGTGTATGTTTTTTAAATAAACAACCTTGTGAAGCCAATCCTTTAAGTTCAGTTGTAACAACTTCCGGATTTTGGTTTGAACAATCTGTCATCCAAATTTTTATAATGCAGAAATTTTTTTTAGGAGAAATGGTAATTCCAGTTACACAATTAACATACGACATTTGTTTACTGACTGTATTTCCTACTACAACATAAGTCAATTCTTTCCAAACCTTATAAACATTTTTATTAGAAACTTTGTATGAAAAACAACCACCATTTCGATTTTTTGGATCTTCCCAAATTGGTTTAATTCCTTTTCTCATTAAAAATAACATACAATTTTCTACTAAAATTTGAGGCAATGTTTCTGTTACTGCTATTGTTTGTTCGACAGTGGTAAATGTTGAAATTGGTATATAACTCTTAATACTCCAATCCGTATTATGAGGTAAATGTGCCCAAAGTGTCCAACTGTCATATAAGTTATTATGTTCATCCATATTTGTTATTTCAGTATTCATTGTGTTTTGCTGGAATTCCATTTGTAATTAATTATTTCAATTTTTTTTTAAATTGTTTTATTAATATGTATTATTAAATTATAATATAATTATCTTTTTTAATTTGAATATAATTAGAACTATCAGTTATATCTATTTCACAAATATTTACATTATGGTCTATAATTTTTAAAATAAATTTATCGGTTGATGTATAAAAAGCCTCATTATAGAACTCTACTAAATAATAAATAATAAATTTTTTATTAATAATATTATCAACTAAATAATAATTATGATTGTCATTTTTTAAATCAATTTTGAATAATTTTTCACCTACAACTAATTCACAAAGCATAAATTTAATATCAGAAACTTCATATATAAAATCTTCATCTCTGCAAATTTTATCGGTTATTATTATTTTTTTATTAATATAAATATTTTCACTATTCTGATTATCATAATCAGAATAAATTATTAAATCTTCTTTAATAATATTTATAATATGGCTAACAATTTTTTCTTTAGTAGTTAAATAAATAACTTTACCATTTAAAATATATTCTATATTATCTTGTTTATCATCAATTTTATTATAATTATCAAAAATTTCTTTTAATCTTGGAAATTTTTTATAAATATATGCAATCGTTTTTTTAATTTTTATTTGAATAACACTGCCCATATAAATTGTATTATATGACAATGCAATTAAAAAATCGTTATATTTTTCAGGATAATTCTTTTTTAAATAATAATTTATTAAACATGAAACAATAGTTGTTTTTAAAATAGTTACAATAAATACTATCATACTTAATAATTAATAAATAATTATATTTTTAAATTGTTTATTAATTAACTATGGTAGGCGGGACTACTAGAGTTCCACATAATTGGCTTGTTAGATATAACATCAGGTTTTATATTTTTATCATTATTTGTTGGATTTGGAACAATAATATTTGGCGATTGATAATAAACAGGATTTTTTGTAGAATTATATTCAGGATCATAAATGATAACATTACCTAAAGCATCTATAGTTATATTTTTTCCACAATTAGCATTTGATTTATTACAATTATAATTTAATGTTCCTGTAGACGCATTTAGTCCAAAAATATATAAAAGCATACTAACAATTACAGTCATCATAATGAATGGAATAAAAACAATAATCCACGAAATAACACTTAATCCTTTTTTACAAAGAATATGCAATAATAATGTTACCATGACCATAACTATTACTTTCATAAATGCCGTGTTATAAAGACCCTTAAATATATCTATTAGTATTTGAGTAATAGAAAAAATTAAATAAATAATTGCTGGTCCGCATAAATTTATCATTATTTATAATATATTTATATTTTAATTTTCATCAGCATAAAAGAAAGGCTCACCGTCCTTTAAATAACCAACTTTTGTTCCGATATCACCATCTTCAGTTAGTTCATAAATAAAACCATTTTCTTCATCGGTTGTGCAATATGTTGTATCATCAATATCTATTTCAAAATATTCATCCTCTGCGTCTTCAATAACATTTTGTGTTTCATTTACTTCTTCCTCTACATCTATCTCTGCGTCAGATTCAGATTTTTCTGTTTCTACGTCGTCTTCGTTTTCTTCAACTATTTTTACATCTTGTTTTTCAACATCTTCCTCTGTTGAAACTTCAACATCATCGAATTCGATTTCCTTTTGTTCTTCTTCTACTTCTGTATTATCGGTTTCCTTTTGTTCTTCTTCCTCTACATCATCGACTTCGAGTTCCTCTTCTTCTTCCTCTACATCATCGACTTCGAGTTCCTCTTCTTCCTCTACATCATCGACTTCTTCTTCCTCTTCTTGTTCCTCTACATCATCGACTTCTTGTTCCTCTTCTTCTTCCTCTACATCATCGACTTCTTGTTCCTCTTCTTCTAGCTCATCAATTTCTAATTTAATATTTTCTTTTTCTTGTGGGTCTTCAATTTCTATATCTTTAGTATTTTTACTCTTTAGTTCATTTACTTCATTTGTTAATTTTTCAATTTTGGTTAACATTTTTTCAAATAATGGTATAATAGATGCATATTGTTTATCCACCTCTGTTTTTATAAGCTCTTCAGTAAATAACATTATAGATTTTACATCAATTTCATTTTTTTTTTCCTGCTCTTTTTCTTTTTCTTTTTCTTTCTCTTTTTCTAGAAATTGTGTTTTTGAATTATCAATAATATATTGATGATTCATTTCATTTAAAACACTAGGTAAACACATAATAGCTTGATGTGTTTTTTCCAATAATTCATATCTATCTAGATGTTCACTTAATAATTTAGTCAAACCATTTTTAATTACATTATCAATTTCAGATAAAATAGGTTCAGTATTAAATTTAATAGTTTTTTGGTACATTATAGTATAATTTATATATAACTATTCGTTTAATATGATTTAAAAAATAATTTATCTAATTCATATATGGAAGATAACATTTCTTTTATCGAGACACACAAAATTGATGATAGTGTACAAATAATTATGAGACAAACTGATTATACCGAAGAAATCGCAAAAGAAAAATTAAAAGAATTCAATTATGACCATTTAGCAGTAATTAGATCATATTTTGGGATCGTTGAAAAAAAAGCGGAACCTGTTAAATCTGTAAATCAAGAAATTTATAAACAATTAAGATATAGACTAAATAGTAATATGCGTAATTATCAAGAAAGAGTTGAAAAAGGTGAAGCAAAAAAAATATAAATATTATTTTCTTTTATTTTTTCTACCTTGTTTTGGTAGTTTTAATGGTGGAGTTGGTGTTTTTAAACTAGTTAATCCAGGTATATTTTGACCGTTATAAAGAAATGCATTTATATTCGAAATATAATCTACAAAATAAATAATAAACAATGCTAATGTTAATAATATAAATTTATGATAATTTGTTATAATATAGTTAACAATAGATTTTACGCTATATATTGAAAAATTATTATGAATATCATAATCGTCATAATCAATATCCATTATATTATAAATAAATAAAAAATAATATACTAAAATTAATTTAATATATTATTTTATTGTCCCAAACCAAATTTTTCATTTAAAATTGTATTTTTGGTTTGTTTTTTTTGTAATTTATTTTTAATTAAAAAATTATTTGCTGGTATAATTTTATTGTTAATAATAAAGTCATCATTATCCTCATGTAATTCGGGTAAAATACGTGTCAATGGTTTATCAACAACTAAAAACAACCTTTCATTTCTTAATAAAGATCTGAATTCTTGAATAGTTAAATTTCCATAATATTTATCTAATAAATAAAATGGATTTGGTGCTGGTTTAATATTCTTTTTATAATCATAAATTTTTGAATAAATATGATTAATTAAATGATATCTTTCAAATTTTGAGGAACTATCAATATTCTCCTCCATTAAATGAGCAGTAGCACATTCAGGACTACAAAAACAACCGTAAACATGATAAGAATTATTAATAAAATGTTTTGGAATATATACAGGAGGATTGTCAAATTCACATGTGCACCAAAAACAAGCTGCTTTTTTATCACTTATATTATTAACATGCAAATTATGTTCTAAAACCTTTAGTTTTTTCCAAACATCTTTAACATCATTTTCTTTATTTTTATAATATTCATCATCATTATTTACATTATCATTTATGTTAGAAGTAGAAATTTGTTTACTAATGCTTTCATTCGCACCAATTATTTCATAAGTAATATCATTTTTTCCTGAAAAATTAAAGCTTTCAAGATTATTGCCAAATATTGTAGTTGATTCAAGGTCCTTTAAAAAACATTTAAGGTGTAAAATGATATTCGGTTTTGTTTCTTTATTATTATTATTAGAGACAATTTGTTGTATTATTTTTCCACCTTTTGGTTTGCGTCCACGTTTCTTCCCTCCTGGTTTTTGTTGTTCTTCAACAATTTCACTCATTAAAATTTCATTTTCTTCTTCATTTTCATTTTCAGTTTTATTTAAAAAATCATTTACATCATTTGTTTCATTTTCAACTATAGATTCTTGAATTGAAAAAATAATATTATTCTCTAGAGATACTTCATCCTGTTTAGTATCAACTATTATCTTTTTAGGTTTTCTTCCTCTTTTTTGCTTAACAATTTCAACATTATCAGACCCATTATTTTGCACATTTGTATTTTTTGTCATTGTAAATTTATAAATTATACATTGAGACAAATTTAAATAGTTTTAAAATATATATTAACGTATTATTTATAACATTTGCGACAAACTGGAATATAATTGTCTGAACCTACAACGGTCTGTTCTACTTCATTTGTTAAACGCATTGAAAATATTCCTGGTGTTCCATCTTTACATTGTGAGCATAAAGAGGTTAATTTAGTTACCTTATCGCAGAGTGGAATTAAATCTAATATAGAACCAAATTTCTTTCTCTCAAAATCGCCATCTAGTCCACAAATATAAATTTTTTTATTATATTTTAACATATCAATAACTACTTCATACAAATCGGGGAAAAATTGCCCTTCATTAATCAAAATAACATCGCTTTTTGCTATTTCTAATTTATCTTTTATTCTTGGTATATTTTCAAGATTATTAAAATGCAAATTAGAAACCCAAACATCAGTCAATTTTTCAGTTTTAATACACGGTATTTTAACTTTATCATGGGTTGATAATAGTTCTTCATCATATCTATTATCAATAGAATGATTAATTACTGTTACTGGAATATTACAAAATTTACACTGCTTATAAATCTCAACTAACCTGGTTGATTTAGATGCATACATCGGTCCTAATATTATTTCAAGGTATCCAGTATTATTGCTAGAAGTAGTCATGATATCATTGTTCATTAATTATCTTTAATATTTTAATTTAAATTTATTTATTTAATTAAATTATTTGTCCATAAAAATAATATTAAGGACAAAAACATTTAGAAATAATATTTCTATATATTATAATGCCAAAATTATGCGAATTTGAAAATTGTAAAAATCGAGCATATTATGGAACAGAGCTAACACCTAATGTTATGTGTAAAGAACATAAAACAGAAGATATGTTTAATAATGATTATTTAAAACAAAAAAAATGTGTTTGTAATAAACATTTCCCTTCATTTAATTATGAAGGATTAATTGCTAAATATTGTAGTTCTTGTAAAAATCCAGGTATGATTGATGTTAGAAGTAAAAAATGTTTCTGTAAAAAATCAATACCTTGTTATAATTATGAAGGATTAACATCAGAATATTGTAAAGATTGTAAAAAAGAAAATATGATAGATGTTAAAAATAAAAAATGCTTTTGTAATAAATCTCAACCAAATTATAATTACGAAGGATTAAAACCAGAGTATTGTAATGAATGTAAAAAAGATAATATGATAGATGTTAAGCATAAAAAATGTAATGAATGTAAAAAAACAAGACCAAATTATAATTATGAAGGGTTAGAACCAGAATATTGTAAAAATTGTAAAAAAGATAATATGATAAATGTTTCCGAAAAAAGAAAATGCTTTTGTGATAAATCTCAACCAAGTTATAATTACGAAGGATTAAAACCAGAGTATTGTAATGAATGTAAAAAAGAAAATATGATAAATGTTTTAAGTAATAAATGTAAATGTAATAAAGTTGCTTCTTTTAATTTTACAGGATTATCAGCTAAATTTTGTTCTTCTTGCAAAGAAGAAGGAATGATAATCGTTAGAAATAATAAAAATGTATGTAGAAATAAAAATTGTAACACGGAAGCAAATAAAAAATATAAAAATTATTGCACATATTGTTTTCAAAATTTATTTCCATTAGACCCATTAACATTTCAAATTAGATGTAAAACAAAAGAGATTGCAGTTCGTGATTTTATTAATTCTAATTTTGAAGGATTTCAACATGATAAGACTCTTGAATATGGTGGTTGCGATTGTTTAAACAGAAGAAGGATAGATCATCGTAAATTAATTAACAATACTTTATTATGTATTGAAACTGATGAAAATCAACATAAATCATATAGTAAAGATGATGAACAAAATAGATATAATGATTTATTAACAACATTCACTTGTAAATATATTTTTATCCGATTTAATCCTGATTCATATAACAATAAAAATGGAAAAAAATCTAATCCATCAATATCTACTAGACTTTTAACATTAAAAGAAGAAATTGATAAACAAATTAAACGTATTCAAAATGAAGAAAATAATTATTTATTAGAAATAAAATATTTATATTTTGATAATTACAATTAATTATATATTAAATATTAAAAGAAATCAGATATATATTTTAATGACTAGTAGTGGCATACCATTCGTGGAATCGCACCGGCCAAAAAAATTTGAAGACATTGTGTTAGACCCTTTAAACAGACAAATTCTAAAAAACATTATTGATACCTCTTATTTTCCCAATTTGCTTTTTTATGGGCCGCCAGGAACCGGTAAAACAACAACCATAATCAACCTGATAAACGCATATCAAACAAAGTTAAATACAAAAAACAAAGACCTAATTATTCATTTAAACGCATCTGATGAGAGAGGAATTGACATTATAAGAAACCAAATTAATTTTTTTGTTAATTCAAAACCATTATTTCACTCTGGAATGAAATTTGTTATCTTAGATGAGGTAGATTATATGACGAAAAATGCTCAGCAAGCTTTACGATATTTGTTACAAAATTATTCTAATAATGTTCGTTTTTGTCTAATATGTAATTACATTAGTAAAATAGATGAAGGTCTGCAAAATGAATTTATTAGATTACACTTTAATCAATTACCAAAAGACGATATAATTAAATTTTTACAAAATATTTCGGAAATAGAACAATTAAATTTATCACACAAAATGCTTTCAAATATTCAGTTGCTTTATAAATCTGACATTAGAAGTATGATTAATTTTATGCAATCAAACCAAGACATCGTTAAACAACAATCAAATTCAGATTCTATTATTTCTATTATTGATAATGATGTTTGGGAAAAAATTATTAATAAATTAGTAAATAGAGAGAAAATTGAAAACATGTATTCATATGTTCATTCAATAAGTATAAAATACAATATAGACAAAAAAAATATAATTAAAGACTTTTTAAATTATATTATTCGAAATAAACCCACTATGGTTAACGAACAGTTTCTTAATTTTGCAGAAAATTTGCTACATTCACATAATATAAATAATAACACTTATGTTTTTTATTCACTATCACGACTATCATCTTTTGTATAAAGAAATGAATTATAATTTGACATTCTCATTTGTAACTTTAACATAAACTCGTTAGGAGGTGAACTTTTTGAAGGATCAAAAAAATTTTGCTTTAAGCTATATTCACCTTTGGGACTCAAGTCCTTTTTTTGAGTATATAAGTTTTCCTTAATTGGTATAATTTTGCTTCTTTCGTTGATGTAGTGTGAGTTAGTATTCATTCTTTATATTTATTGTAAAGAAAATAATTGAAATAAAATTAATATAAAGAATATAAAGACAAATAATAAAAGTAATATAATGTCAACAAATATGAATATAGATAAAGAATGGGAGAATTTTATATCATCAAGTTATAATGATGATATATCTGACGATGAAGAAGAAGAAATAAATAATAATTTTCTTAAAATAAATGAAGAATTTGTTTCCGCTAATATTTCAATGGAGATTAATTTAGAAACTCCTAAAGCTTCTAACATTTATATATCCACTAAAACAAAAATAGCTTATCTTAGTATTCCTATTGATCTTAGAGAAGTATTTTGGTGTGTACCTGTTATTCCTTACGCAAAACCTTGCAACGGAGTTATTAAAAAACAAATGAAATTTAATAGTTCTACAGTTGAAGAATTAGATTTTATACAAGATAAAATTAAACAAGAAACCTATTTTGAAGAGCATGTTATTACAAATATTAATAATCCTAATGGACGTATAAAATTTAAAGATATTCGAAAAATTAGCATCGGTATATCAAAAAAAGACATTATGAGTTATAGATGCAAAAAGAAGAGTGCGTTTTACAATTGCTTTGTGCTTATTCTTAGAATGAAAGTAGACCAAATCTTTAAAGAATTTCATGTGAAAGTATTTAATACTGGCAAACTCGAAATACCTGGTGTTCAAAATGAAGATACCTTTCAAAAATTATTATTACAGGTAATTGTAACTTTGCAGCCTTTTATAAAAGAAAAATTGGATTATAAACCAAATTCTGAAGAAACCGTTTTAATCAATTCTAATTTTAATTGCGGGTTCTTTATTAATCGCGAAGAATTATATGATATTTTAAAATTAAAATACAATATTCAATCTATATACGATCCATGTTCTTATCCAGGAATCCAATGTAAATTTTATTATAACCCTGATATAGGTATACAAACCGGTAGTCAAATTTCTGAAGAAAATAAAGTATTATATAAGGATATTAAAGAAGTGTCATTTATGATTTTCAGAACCGGCAGTGTTTTGATTGTTGGAAAATGCGATGAACATATTTTAATGACTATTTATGAGTTTTTAAAAATTGTATTGAATAATGAATATAAAAATATTTGTCAAAAAAATTTGAAACCTGTTGATACTAATATAAAGGATAAGAAGAAAAAGATTCGCAAAAAAAATATTACTGTTAATATCGATAGCATTATATAATTTACACTAATTCAAAATCCAGCTAACATATTTTTCGGGCGTTTCAGTTAATTTTTCTTCTATTTCTTTTGTAAATAATTTTCCTTCGCATTTTTTTAAATCATTTGATTTATATTTTTTAAAAAATTGTTGTATTACTTCATAAAAATATTGCATATCCGTAATAATAAAATAAAATTTATCAATTATATCGTTTAAAATAACAATATTTTCCTTAGTAATTTTTGTTTTATTTATTTTTTCGTATATTCCCTCAACCAAATCTATATAGCTTTCATTTTTATTTCCGAATTCTGTTTGAATAATTTTATACATTAATGTTTTATAAATATTATTATAATTGTTAATAAGTAGTAATTTATCGTTTGTTTCATTTGATAGTTTTTCGTTGTTTTTTCTGTGTTCATTATTTATTTCAAAAATGGTTTTTTTATAAACATACGTAGTTGCATCACGTGTTGTCAATTGTAAAAACATTTTTTCGTCTTCTGATATTTGACCTACAAATTCAACATAAAAATAAAATGATTTTTGACAATGAAAATATGTCATATTTATATTTTTTGTATAGTATAAAATACTATTAAATACATTTGTTATTGTATCTAAACCTCTTATTATAATAAATTTTGTTAAATTTTCGTTTTTTATTTTAATATTTTCTATAATAAATTTATAATACTCTAAAAGTAATTTATAATATTTTTCTGTGACTTCACTAACCTCATTATCTATATTTTTTTTATAATTTTCTAAATTATGCAAAGAATAATTGTTATCTTTATTAGACATATTACTTTTCATTATATTTATTTATATTTTAATATATTTAAATTAAAATAGTTTATAATTATAAGTATTTAAAGACTTTAAATCTAAAATTATATAAAATGTCCACAGAACAAAAACCTACTCAAAAGGCCGATACTAGTTTAAATTATAGACTACCATCAGATGTTACTATGAAACACGCCGCTAAACTTGCAATTGTTGATGATAAACCTATTTTGCTTGACTATTGGACGGCGTCACTCGATAAGAAGGCTCTAATCGGAGCTAGAGAGAACGGAGAGAAGCTATTAGTGAAATCAGAAGAAGAGTATACATCGATAATCGCGAAGTTCTACAAGAGTGGTACTGAGTATATTGTTATCACTGAAAATTCTATTTACATTGTTTCCAACGAAATCCCTACTAGAAAAATTTCGTAGATTTAAACCTTTAATCACTTCTTCATTTAAAATGCCGATTATTTACAATAAAATTGATATAAAATATTGTAAATAATAATATGTAAAACGATGAATATTATACCATTTGAAAAATCATTTGCATCTTGCGAAAAGTCAAAATATTGGAGTAATAAAAATGAATTAACTCCTAGACAAATATTTAAAGTAACCGCTAAAAAATACCTATTTAATTGTGATAAATGTAAACATGAGTTTATTAATAATCCATCCCATGTATCAAACGGAAGGTGGTGTCCGTATTGTTGTATTCCACAAAAACAATTATGTGGTAGCAAAGATTGCAAAGATTGTTTTGAAAAATCTTTTGCTTCTCATGAAAAGTCGAAGTATTGGTCTTTAAAAAATGAACAAAAACCTGAATTTGTTTTGAAAAAAGGTGATAAAAAAATATGGTTTAATTGTGATAAATGTAATCACGATTTTGAAAAACAGATTAAAGCAGTTACAAATAGAAATGGTTGGTGTCCTTATTGTGTAAATCAAAAATTGTGTAATAATGATGAATGTAAAGAATGTTTTAATAAATCATTTGCTTCTCATGAGAAAGCAAAATTCTGGTCTTCAAAAAATCTTATTTCTCCAAGACAAATAGTTAAAGGAACTAATAAAAAATATTGGTTTAATTGTGATAAATGTTGTCACGAGTTTATTAAAGTTATTCATGCGATTACTGGTTCAATAAATGGATGGTGTCCGTATTGTGATAATAAAAAAATGTGTGATGATGATGATTGTAAAGAATGTTTTAATAAATCTTTTGCTTCTCACGAAAAATCGAAGTTTTGGTCTATAAAAAATCCAAAAAATCCAAAATATTTATTTCAAGGTGATAGTGATAAATATTGGTTTAATTGTGATAAATGCACTCACGATTTTGAAACTGTATTATATAGTGTAAAGACAGGTAGTTGGTGTCCATATTGTGCGAACAATAAAATGTGTTATGAAGATACATGTCAAGAATGTTTTGATAAATCTTTCGCTTCTCATGAAAAAGTAAAATGTTGGTCTTCAAAAAACAAAGAAAATCCAAGACATCTGTTTCAAGGAAATAATAATAAGTTTTGGTTTAATTGTAATAAATGTTGTCACGAGTTTGAAACACCATTAATTAGCATTAAATCAGGTAATTGGTGTTTATATTGTGCTAGTATGAAAATGTGTGATAATAATAATTGCAATGATTGTTTCAATAAATCATTTGCTTTTCATCCTAAATCTCAATATTGGTCTTCAAAAAATAAAGATGATCCAAGATATTTATTCCAAGGAACCGCACAAAAATATTGGTTTAATTGTGATAAATGCAATCATGATTTTGAAAAATTATTAAATGATATAACTGGAGAAAAAGATGGTTGGTGTCCTTATTGTTCACATAATAAAATGTGTTATGAAGAAACATGCACAGATTGTTTTAATAAATCATTTGCTTCTCACGAAAAAGTAAAATACTGGTCTTTAAAAAATATCAAAAATCCTAGACAATTATTTCAAGGAACCGCACAAAAATACTGGTTTAATTGTGATAAATGTAATTTAGATTTTGAGACTTCATTAAATAGTGTAAAATCAGGTTATTGGTGCCCATATTGTGTTAATAAAACCGAAACAAAATTTTATAAAATTATGAAGGAAATATTTCCGTCAATTATATTCCAATTTAAAGTTGATTGGTGTAAAAATAAAATGCATTTACCATTTGATTTTTGTATTCCAAAATATAAAATAATTATTGAATTAGATGGTCCTCAACATTTTACACAAATTATGGAATGGAAAACACCCGAAGAACAGTTTAAACGAGATAAATACAAAGAACAGTGTGCTAATGAAAATGATTATTCAGTAATTCGTATAATACAAAATGATGTATTTAATGATACTTATGATTGGATAAAAGAATTATGCGAAACAATTGAAGAACTAAAAAATGGGAATGATATTGTAAATGTATATTTATGTAAAAATTTTGAGTATGATTTATATTAATGTGTGTTTGAATTAAATAAAATTGATATAATTATATAAAATAATTTAAAGACAAATTATATAATTATGTATAGAATGGAAGACGAATCTTCATTGATATATTCATCATCAGACATTGACAATTACTCAATGTATAAAATTTGCCCTAAAAATACAAGTTTAAATTATTGTTATATAGGTCATACAAATTATTTTGTTTATAGAAAAAGACAACATGAACTACCGTGTATAAATAGTAATCATAGTAAGGCACATATTAAATTGTACCAAGTAATTAGAGAAAACGGTGGTTGGGATGAGTGGGAAATGGTTGAAATTGAAAAATTTAATGGGAAAACAAAATTAGAAGCAAGAATTAGAGAACAAGAATTAATTGAAGAATATGATGCGAATTTAAATATGTTAAATGCATATATTACTGAAGAAGAGAGAGCTGCAACAAAGAAAGCAATTACTGAAAAATTTAGAATAGAAAATAAAG
>Ga0209086_10000431_pt1 | contig 36325 bp, 28 predicted proteins | sample M_130207_XF_Meta_FD_187312 | JGI IMG/M metagenome (GOLD analysis project Ga0209086, IMG submission 187312) | Freshwater microbial communities from Lake Montjoie, Canada to study carbon cycling - M_130207_XF_MetaG (SPAdes) (version 2) | ecosystem: Environmental > Aquatic > Freshwater > Lake... | reverse complement strand
GCGGCGAGCAACAGGCGGCGAGTCACTCCGCCCGAGAGCGTTGCCGCACTGCGGTTCAGCGTTAAATGATCGAGTCCCAGATCGCAAACGAGTCGCAGTCGCTCGGCGATGTCGGCGCGAATCAGCAGCGTCCGCGATCGCTCACTCTCATCGAGTTGAGTCCCGATCCACTCCAATCGCGTGGCGGCAGCGTGAGCGGTCAAAGCGAGTATGTCGGCGATGTTGCTCCCGGCCACACGCACGGCCAAAGCTTCGCTTCGCAAACGTGAATCGAGACAGGTTGAACATCGCTCCGACGAAGCGTCTCGCTCACGACACGCCTCGCATCCGCCCGCTCCATCGACTAGGAACAAACGCGAATCGGGCGGCAGGAACTCACGTTGGCATCCACCGCAGTCCCAGCGACGACTGAAGCGCTGCACGGACCAAGCACGCCCATCAATCACACGCGATTCGGCCACGACGACCGCCGCCGCAAGCGGGGCGCCGGTGGATTCCTCTCGTGCAACGAGCAACACGCAGCGACCGGCCCCTTCGCGAAACGCGGTCTCGGCACTTTCAGTCAGTCGTTCGAGCGTGACCTTGCCCGCGACGAGTCGATCGGCGACCAGCCAGACTTCGTCGTGATCTGCGTTGCCATCCGTTCCGTGACGAATTCCAGCAACCTCGCCGAAATCATTCTGGGTGAGCCGGGTGACGTCAGCCCCCGGACTCTTCTCAAGCCGAGCCCGGGGGCTGACACCGCCCTCACCCAGACCATCCGTGGAGGATCGTCTGGGTGAGGGCGGTGTCATGCACAACTCCTCGATCGTCAGCGACCGTTCGCCCTGGATCGCGCGGGTGAAGCCGCGTGCCTGCCACGTGGATCGCTCTTCGGCCGATTCCTCATCGGCAGGAAAGCAGAGTTGGAAGCGAGTGCCGTCGGCGAGATCACTGGCGGCGCGAACGACATCCTCGGCCGAGTGCGATCGGACTTCGAGGTTGCACGCCGGACAGACGATTCGTCCCACGCGTGCGAAGAGGCGACGCAGACCTTCGTCGATCTCGGTCAGCGCGGCGACTGTTGTCTGCGAGGACGACCGCGCACGTCGCACGTCGCTGCGAATAGCGATGGCCGGCGGGACGTGTGCGATGCGATCGGCATTCGGTCGCTCGATCCGTTCGAGATACTGCCGCGCGGTGGCTGAAAAACTTTCGATGTATCGCCGCTGCCCTTCGGCGAAGAGCGTGTCAAATGCGAGGCTGCTCTTTCCCGAACCGCTCACCCCCGACAACACGACAAGCTGTCCGAGCGGAATGTCGAGATCAACTGCTTGGAGGTTATGGACCCGCACGCCCCGCAGTTCGATGCAACGTGTCGAGGGTGTTGGCGATGAGGGCCGGTTCAAAAACGCAGGCATGACAACCGTTCTGAAGAGTGCGTCGAGTGTTCACTGCGGCCAGGTCCAACAGCGGCAGGGCCATCGCCCTTTTCATCATTCCCGCTACGGCTTTGGCGATCTGAAAGTAGACCAGTCACTCCGTGACTGGAAGTTCGAGACACGGAGTGACTCGCCAACGTTGTTGCCCACGCTTCGCCCAACCTGAGGGTTTGCGAACTTCGGCGGCTTGGATTAGCTCGGTGCAGTGGGACTGTCGCCATGGACGATGATTGTGAAGTACCCACTCATCGCCAACTCGCCGCCGTGACCGACGAGCAGTTGGCCCCGAATTTTGGTGAGGCTCGGTTTTGTCGCCGCGTGAAACCAGACGAACAGATCGTGGATTGCCTGCGATGCAATTGTCACATCGAGCGGCATTCGGATCGCCTTGCCGGGCGCGAGGGGGCTGAGCAGCGCGGGGACATGCCCGGTGTGATCGAGCGGCGACGGTTTCGTCTCGCCGAGAGTGTCATACGTCCGTTCTTCGATCGTCTCGGGTAAAAAGACCGCTTCCACGACGTGCATGGACGCGGGACTGCTGTTGAACAGCGTGAAGCGAAAGGTCGCGAGTTCTTGTTGCTCGCGTTCAGACGGCGGTCGGCTGCCGTCACGATTCGACTTCGCGTTCACCGGTTGCGGGATCGCTGCCACGGCCGTGATCAACAGGTCGCTCGCCAATTCCGGTCGCTCGATGAACTCGGCCAAGGCCCGCCGATTGACTTGGCTCATCGTGATGCCGCGGTCGGTGACGAATCGCTTCACGGCGTCATACAACACGGGGGAGATGGTCTCGCGAAAGCCGACGAAGTCGTAGAACTCGACCGACGGCGGCTTCGAGGGAACGTCGCCATCGTTGTCGTCGTCTTGTACGAGCAGCATCGTTCTGGTGTGAGCTGGCGGAGCGGAAGTGCCTTGATGAGTCTTCATCTCGGCGCTCGACCCCGGCTTGTCGCGACCGGCCGTAACACCGACGACCGACATCGTGGCCGAAGACTTTGGTTTGGCGGGAGGAGTCGGCGCGGGAGGTGGCGGTGGCCGTTCTTCGGGAACGGCAAACAGTCCCTTCACCTTGGTTGCGAACAGCCACTTCCCGTCCACGCCTTTGCGAATCAGGGTGTCGGGCTGAACCTGCCCATTCGCGACTTTCGCCTTGAGTTCCCCGCCCGAGAGCGGTCCCAATTCCTGCCCCATCACCTGAAAGTACCACTCGCGCGTCATGGCCGTCTCCGTGGAGAGAACTTGTTGAGCCGAGAGTATTCCGAGTCCCGCCACATGCCACAACACCAATGCAATGGTGGATGGAATCTAGGTGCGCCCGATAATTGGCGTCTCCTCAACGAAAACGCTGCGGGTCAATCGTTCCTGAGAAGGTAGCCCTGTCGCTCCGGGACAGGAGGCGAGATCAACAAGGGACCTCAATCTGTTGACCCGTCTCGGATCAACGGCAAACGTCGCTCGTGCGTTCACGCTTCCTGTCGCGGAGCGACAGGGCTACCACCAAGGAGCGACTTCACTCATGGAAGCCTGGCGCACTACCCGCGCGCGCCAGCCGTTTCGCGGGAGTCTTCCCACTCGTCCATGCTCATGACGACTTCGCGCGCTTGGCTACCGTTGAAGGTCCCGACGACGCCGTCTTCGGCCATCCAGTCGATCATGCGTGCGCCGCGTCCATAGCCGACGCCGAGCGCGCGTTGCAACAGCGAGACACTGCCGCGACCTTCGCGGATCACGATCTCAACAGCCTGGTCGTACAAGTCGTCTCGATCTCGCGGCTCGGTCGAACCCTTGGCTCCCTTGGTCGTGGCGACTTGGAGATTCATCAGTTCTTCGTCGTACTCGGGCTGCTGGTCGCCGAAGAATTCGATGACGCGGTTCACTTCTTCGTCACTGACGAACGTCCCTTGGGCACGACGGAGCGAACTCGTGCCGGGAGCCATGTAGAGCAGGTCGCCGTTGCCGAGCAACTTGTCGGCTCCCATCTCATCGAGAACAACGCGGCTGTCCATGCGGCTGGCAACTTGGAACGAGATTCGAGCGGGGAGGTTCGACTTGATGAGTCCCGTGATGACATCGACCGTCGGCTTCTGAGTCGCCAGCACGAGATGGATCCCCACCGCACGCGACTTCTGCGCGAGGCGAATGATGTGACCTTCCACGTCCTTGCCCGAGGTCATCATCATGTCGGCCATTTCATCCGCGACGATGACGATGTACGGCATCGTCGCGGGGATGAGATCGGCTTCATCGGAGTCCGCATCGATGTCGAGCTTCCGCAGCACCTTGTCCTTACCGAGCTTGTTGTAGCTGTCCAAATGCCTGACGCCGCAACGGGCCAGCAGCGCGTAACGCTCTTCCATTTTGTCCACGGCCCAGCCCAGCACGGCCTCGGCCTTTTTCATGTCGGTGATAACCGGGTGCATCAGGTGCGGGATGCGGCTGTACGGCGACAGTTCGACCATCTTCGGATCGATCATCAGCATCTTCACTTGGTCTGGACTGCGGCTCAGCAGGATCGACAGGATCAGCGTGTTGAGGCACACGCTCTTACCCGTCCCCGTGCGGCCGGCGATCAACAGGTGCGGCATCTTGGTCATGTCGATGACCATCGGCTTGCCACTTACATCTTTGCCGAGGAACAGCGGGATCGCCTTTGTGTCAAAATCGGCCTGACAGGTTTGAAGCAGTTCCTTCAAACGGACCATCACACGCACTTCGTTGGGAACTTCGACTCCCACCGTGTTCTTGCCGGGGATCGGCGAGACCACGCGCACCGACGGCACGCGCAGCGCGACCGCCAAGTCATCGGCCAGCGCCACGACCTTGGACAGCCGCAGCCCTTTTTCGAGTTCCAACTCGAACTGCGTGATGACCGGCCCGGTGTCGATCTCGACGACCTTGATGTTCAGCCCGAATTCTTGAAACGTCCGTTCGAGTGTGGCTGCTGCGATCTGAGCCTTCGCCGCCAGCAGGTCGTACGGAAACGCTTCCGCCTCCTCCAACATTTCGTGGCCGGGAAATTGGTACGGCAGACGCTCGGCAAGCGGTGCGATCGGCTTCGATTCCACAGGGACCACCGCCGACATGCCCATTGGCGGGTTGACTCGAATCGGGGCGCGATTCGCCGCGAGTGTGAAGGTCATGCCGTGATCGGTCGCCGCGTTCTGCGCGAGCGGTCCCACCATCGGCGGCAGTTCCTCGACGGCCGGTTGCTTGGTTTCAGAAGATACTGACAATGGCAGCACAGGTTGAGAAATCAATGCTGGCAGTGAAGCCGACTCGTCATCTTCCTCAGCCTCTTCATGCAAGCGGCCCAAGCTCGATCTCGCCAAACTCGGCGTTAATGCGGTCGTCCCTGCGAGAATGGGAGCCGGAATATCAACCAGCGACGAGTACCAACTCTTCACCGGGATCTGTGGTGCTTTTGTCATCGTCAAAACAGGGACAACCGGCACGAAGGCCGGTTCCAAGGGCGGAGGTTCCACCGTGTCTGACAGTGGTGGATCGGGAATCGTGGGTGAACGCGGCCCAAATGCCAGACGGCTCCACAGTGTGATCGGCAGCAGTGCGGTACAGCACGTGGTTTTGATCAGATGATGCTCGCCCGTGAGTAGTAGTCCGGCCACGAACACCGATGTCAGCAGCACGACACTCCCCATACGAGTCAGACTGTCGTCCAACAGGATGCCGCCCCACGCGCCGACGTAACCGCCGTTGCCGGTCAAAGGGCCGACCAGAGTGATCGGCAGGAACCACTGTCCCGCCACGCAAACGGCCACGAGCATCAACGCGGCTCCAACCAACCGCCACGTCGCATCGCCAACGTGATCGCGTGCGAACAAACGGATGTCGGCCACGATCAGTGCCACGAGCAAGAAGTACGCGCCGACTCCCATCGTCACGATCAGCGTGTGGGCAGCCATCGCCCCCGCTTGGCCACCCAAGTTCTGGGCGACAGCACGCGTGGGATAGACGCTCAGCGCAGGAGGGTCCGCCGGGTCATAGCTGGCGAGGCTTAGTCCCAGAAAGACTGCCACCGCCAAGACCGCGAGTGCCAACAGATCGGTTCGTAGTCGCGCGTAGTCGAACATGACTCGCCCGTCTCCGCGCACGCCACGCCCCTGATGAAGCCGATCCTCGACTTCGCTCATGGCTCGCAACGGCAGTTCCGCCTGCAAGAAGTTTCCCGGCCAGAATGACGTTGCCTTGTCAGCGCATTGCCACGTCTAGCCACAGCCTGAAACTTAGCACCGGTTTCTCAGGCAGGTTGAGGAAACAACTCATGCCGCGTGGTGAATCGACAACATCCCGTTCCGATTGTGCCGGTCCTAATCGGTAGGCGAGCGAGTCAGGCCTCCATGCGGAGCTTCGTGAGAGTTCCGAACGATGGTCTCACGATTTCAGCGACATTTTCTGTGAGGCTGTCCGAGAACTGGACTTGCCGCAACCGGTGTAGAAATATTGCCTTGGCGGCCACGGTCACGGCCTTGCGTGGCCGTCACGCCGCTACCACTCCAGCACGGCCACGCAAGGCCGTGCCCCCCTGAAAACAGGCCTTTGTTTTTTCGGATAGCTCCGTGATGCCACTCGTTCTAACGAGCGAGGTTCTGCTCGATCCAACCCCAGAGCTGTCCCGCGACTTCGCGTTTCGTTCCCGCGAACGTTTCGACGCTCTGTCCGGCGGGGTCGATGATCTCGATGCGGTTCGTCTCGGCGCCGATGGCGGTGGGGCGGTTCAGCACGATCGCGTCGCAGTTCTTTTCCTTGAGCTTGCGCAGTGCGTTCACATGGGCGAACTCATCCGATTCCAACGCGAAACCGACAATCCAACGGCTCCCCTTGTGACGGCCCAAGTCGGCGAGGACATCGGCGGTCTCAACGAGTTCCAGTTCCAGCGACACACCTTTCTTGGCGAGTTTCCCCTGGAAGCGTGACTTCGGGCGGTAGTCGCACACGGCGGCCGTCGCGATCACTCCATCGCATTGCGGAAAGAGCTTGCCGCAGGTCCTGAGCAACTCGTCGGTTGTCTCCACCGCGTGAACCTCGCATCCGGCCGGAGGCGTCAGCGCGACGGGACCGAGCGCGAGCACGACCTGGTGTCCCGCAGCCAGCACGGCCTCAGCTAGCGCGAACCCCATTCGACCGCTGCTGGCGTTGGAGAGATACCGCACGTCGTCGAGATACTCGCGGGTTGGCCCGGCGGTGATGAGGACTTTCATAGAGCGATCACGCAGAAGGGGCGGACATTTTCGGTTTGACATCGACCAGCCGCGCGATGGTCTCAATGATTTCGCCCGGCTCGGCCATGCGACCAGCTCCAATCTGACCGCAACTCAACCAGCCTGTCCCCGGTTCGACGAAGTGAACTCCGTCAGCCCGCAGCTGAGCCACGTTGCGTTGGACCGACGGCTTGGCCCACATCTCGCAATTCATCGCGGGTGCGAACAGCAGCGGGCAGGTGATGGTCAGCGTGAGCGCCGACAGCAAATCGTGAGCGAAGCCTCCCGCGACCTCTGCCAAAAAATTGGCGGTTGCCGGGGCGACGACCATCAGATCGGCGCGCTGCGCCAAGCCAATGTGTTCGCCGCGAAAGTGCTCGACCGGGCGGAATGCCTCGTGATACACGGGCCGCCCGGTCAGAGCCTCAAACGTCGTGGGGCCGATGAACTGGCGAGCCGCCTCGGTCATGACGACGGTCACGGCGGCTCCTCTCTGCACCAGCTTACTGCACAAGTCGGCCGCCTTGTAAGCGGCGATGCCACCTGTCACGCCCAGCAGAATTTCACGATTCTTCACAGCGGGCATCCCTCAAGAATGAACCGCAGACGCGGAATTCATCGACGCGCCGGCCAACACAAACTTACATGTCGTCCAAGGACGGACCGCTGTCGAAATGACGGACGCGGTTCTTGTCGGGGCGAGTAATCACCACACCGGTGGAGTCGAGATAAATCTTGTCCTGCATGATCTCTTGGACGACCACTTCCATCGGGTTTTTGGTCTGAATATCGACCAGCGGACGAGCACCTCGGTTGATCGCCACCATCCGTTTTTGAATCAGCGTGGACAGCTTGAACCGTCCACCGCACTTCTTCACGATCGTTTCTTCCATCAGTTCGTCGAGCATGGCATCCTCTCAAAAAAGGCAATTGCCCCTCCGGTTGACAGACAGGCCGTCAGTCGAGGGGCGAGTTCGGTTACGTAGTGTGGCGGCTGTTCAGGCATCAAGCAAGGCCGGACCCCGCCGCGTTCATGTTCTCAATTGGTCGGACAGAATTTGACAGATGGTTCCCACCGCATGATCGAGTTCGTCATTGACCACGCGATGGCGATAACGATCCGCGAGTTGCAGTTCTTCGTGGACTCGCCGCAGGCGTTTTACGATGGTGGCTTCGGAGTCTGTGCCACGCGACCTCAAACGCTGTTCGCAGACGGCGAGTGACGGAGGTTCGAGAAAGATCGTGAGTGAGTTGGGATAGATCTCCATCATCCGCAACGCTCCTTGCACATCAATTTCCAAGAACGCCCAGCCATCGGCATGTCGCGCTCGCTCGATTTCTGATCGAAGCGTTCCATACCAGTAGCCCGCACCAAACACTTCGGCGGTTTCCAGAAACTCGTTCCGCGTTCGGCGTGCCGCGAAGTCTTCCGGCGACAAGAAGTAGTAGGCGTCTCCTTCGATTTCGCCAGTTCGAGGAGGGCGCGTTGTCGCGGAGACGCACTTCACCAGCTTGACCGGTGCCTCGTGAATCAGACGCTCGACCACCGTCGTCTTGCCGCTCCCGCTGGGGCCGGACAGGACCACGACTTGAAACGAGCTGGGCGGGTCGAACATCTCGGCCACCGTCGGTCACTCCACGTTTTGAACGATCTCGCGCATCCGCTCGACGGCAACCTTGGCCTCCACCGCCGCGTGCGAAATCTCGACATGATTGGCTTTCGAGCCAATCGTATTCACCTCGCGAAACAACTCTTGGCACATGAAGTCGAGTTTGCGGCCCTGCGACGTGGTGTCGTCGAGTAACTTCAAGAACTGCGATAAGTGGCTTCGCAGGCGAGTGATCTCTTCCGTGATGTCGCAACGATCAGCGAACAGTGCGACTTCACGCAGAACATCCGACGGTCCCATGCGGGAGTCGAGGTCTTTCATCAAGTCATTGACACGCTGAAGCAACTTCTCGCGGTATTCAACAATAACCTGTGGTGAGAAGTCTGCGATCCGATCAACCTGCGCCGTGATCGCTTTGCATTGAACATGCATCTCGGTCGCCATCGCGACTCCCTCGCGCTGGCGGAACTCGCCCATTCGCATCGCGGACTCGCGTATGTTTCGCTCGACGATCGGCCACAATTGTTGAACGGTCTCCGTATCAAACCGGCCGTCATCAATGACAGCAGGCAATGTGAGCAACGCTCCGATCGCTGGCGTCTCTGTCCCCAATAGTTGGGATACAGCCTGAAGCTGTTTCCAATAGCTAGACAATACGGTCTGGTTGATCTGCGGAGAATTCGTGTTGGCGGAACGCTCCAAGCGAATCGCCAATGACACGCTGCCTCGAGAAATGGTCTCGCGCAGCAGACGTTCGATGTCATTTTCCAAATGGGCAAAGCCATCGGGGCTGCGCAGCGAGAGCTTGAAGTGGCGGTTATTGACGCTGCGGAGTTCGACTCGGCAGACCACGTCACCCGCTTGTTCCCGAGCTTCTCCGAACCCTGTCATGCTCAATAGCACTGTGCGTCACTCCGCGTTGAGGTCTGCATCATCAATGTGAACCAACCAGCGAGATTCAACGCTCTAATCGTGGGACTTCCGATGGGTATGCATATGCCCGCGAGCGGCTGATCCGCCCAACCAATCATTCAGACTTTTTTGCGTCTGACGATTCTGGTTTGGGAGGATTGTCCTGCCCCTCGGCTTTCGGAGGCACGGCCTCTTTCGCTTCCGGGACAACTGGTTTTACAGGTTCCACAGGAGCTTCTTTGCTGACCGGAGGCTTGGCTTCAGAACCGTTACCTTCTTTCACCACCTCGCTATCTTTGGCGGTATCGGCGTCCCCCTTGGTCTCGCCGCCAGTCTCAGATTTCTTTTCGCCATTCACAGGCTCACCTTGCTTGGTATCAACTGCGTCGGCTTTATCATCGGCTGGAGCAGTGATGACCGCCTTGTCGCCGTCTTCCTTTGTGAACTTCGCGCGACCACCGTTTTTGGCCGCCGCATTCACGACGAGAATGCAAACACACGCTAGAACAATCCAGAAGATCGCGACGGCTATCGTGATCTTAGTGAAAATGTCTCCCGCTTTGGTTCCGAATGCGCTCTGACCACCCATCCCGCCAAAAGATCCTGCCAAACCGCCGCCCCGCCCACGTTGCAACAGGATGAGTCCAATCAGGAATATCCCGACGAACATGTGCAGGGTCAACAACGAGTAAGCCAGATACATCATCTTGAACATCCCTTTTCACCGCTCGACGATCGCGGCGAGAATTCCGAGCTGGTTTGAAACGAATCTCATTCGACTCATCCGGCAGATAATTCCGCCGCCGCCCGAATAATGCCGAGAAACTGGTCGCTTTTCAGGCTCGCACCGCCGACCAATGCGCCATCCACGTTGGGCTGTGAAAGAAGTTCCTTGGCGTTATCAGCCTTCACGCTACCACCATATTGAATTCGCATGGCGTCGGCAGACGCCCGATCAAATCTCGTTGCCAGCCAATTTCTAACGAACAAATGTGTCGCTTCTGCCTGTTCAGGTGAAGCCGTTAGGCCGGTGCCAATCGCCCAAACTGGTTCGTAGGCAATGACGAGCTTGCCCAATTGAGCGGCTTCGACTCCGGCAAGACCGCCCTGAAGTTGAGTACTCAAGACAGATTCGGTTCGATTCGCTTCTCGGTCCTGCAAGACCTCGCCAATACAGAAGATCACGTCTAGCCCACGCTGCCACGCCGCGTGAATCTTCTTATTGACCAACTCGTCGGTCTCGCCAAAAAACTGCCGCCGTTCACTGTGGCCGATCACAACCAACCGGCAACCAACATCGACGAGCATCTCTAAAGAGGTTTCGCCGGTGAAAGCACCGGGTTTTTCATAGTGAGCATTCTGACCACCCAGCATCACCGGGCTGTTCGCCAAGGAAATGCCGACCGGGATGAGGTATGGAAAAGGCGGGCACACCGCGACATCAACATTTGGCTGGCTGCGAGCGACTTCAGCAGCGACCTCACTGGCAAGCGCCTGTGCGGAGGCCATTGTCGTGTTCATCTTCCAATTGCCAGCCACGAACAGGCGGCGCATCGCATCATCCTTTAGACCCCGCTCGACCTGTACATTGGAGTCACGAGCGGTTCAGTGAAACCAAAAAACTCATCTGCCAGTTAGCTGATCAAAAACAGTCACCGGAAATAGCGTGAACATTGAAGCGACCACAAAAACAACCGACTTATTCGACAGGCTCGCTTCTTGGATAAGACCCTAGAATCTCCATCCGAACCGCCATCTTTGCGAGGTCTTCCAACGCCCGCTTGACCTTTGCGTCCTTGATGTGGCCTTCACAATCCAAGAAGAAGATGTAGCCCGTTTCTGGGCCACGTAGCGGGAACGACTCAATCCACGTCAGATTCAATTTGGCCTGTTTAAAAATTGCCAACGACTCTGAAAGTGAGCCTGGTCGATGGGGAATCTGAAGCAGGATCGAGGTCCTGTCTTTACCCGTCGAACCCACAGGCTTGTCGCCAATCACGGCAAATCGGGTCACATTGGTCTTATTATCTTCGATATGTTCAGCCAACACATGTAGCCCGTACTCCACCGCAGCTTGTTTGCTCGCAACGGCGGCTGCCCCCGGCTTATCACGTGCTAATTGAGCCGCCGTCGAAGTGCTTGTCACTTCGATGACGCGGGCCTGCGGCATGTTCTTGCTGATCCACTCGCGACACTGCGAAAGAGCCTGAGGCTTGCTGTAAACCTCGTTAATTTCACCTCGCGGGGAGCGACCAAGTAAGTTGTGGTGGATGCTCAGTTGAATCTCGCCGCAAATTCTCAGCGGGAGGCGAGTAAACATGTCCAGAGTGTCAATAATCCGACCGTCAGTGCTGTTCTCGATGGGAACGACGCCAAAGTCGGCATGACCACGATTCACTTCTTCAAACACAGCTGGGATCGTATTTACCGGAATTAAATCTGCCGACTCACCAAACCGCTCGATCGCGGCCATGTGCGAGAAACTATAAGCCGGGCCGAGATATACCGCTCGCTGAACTCGTGCTTGGTTCCGAACGGAGCTCAAAATCTGCCGGAAAACCCCCCGGATGGCGCGCGGCGTAAGCGGCCCGAGATTTTCAGCTTCCAGCTTGGCAAAGAGGTCATCGTCGGATCGCGGATCATAGATGGCTGTTCGCCGATCCGGAGACGCCTCGATGAGCTTAATCGTCGCCACCGCACGCCGGTTCAACAGCTTTACGATGTCTTGGTCGAGTTTGGCGATATCCGCCAGCGCGGAGGCATGGTTTTTGGCAGGCGAGGAAGCCGCCTGCTTACCTGAAGCCGATGAAGAAGTTGGTTTTACAGCTTTTTTGGGCACTGGTTTGCTCGCCATCCAACCTGCCTCCACCGAGACCACCCGAACGGACGCCTCCCTGCAAAACTTCAACCGGTTTGGTCACAAAAAGACTCCTGCCCGGCTCAACGTCCAAATTGAGGAAACTCTTTTTACTGGCAGGATTTCGTATTTGCAAGCAGCCCGATGCTTCGTTGGAGACTGAGTTGCAAAGAGGTGATGACCGACTCGTTTACCACTCACAAATGGGTGCCAAATCGGCGGTGTCGGGTACTAGCAAGCGAAGAATCAGCGTTGCCATTTTGGCGTGCCCTAGTTGGTTTCTCAAGTGTCCATACGCCGTAACAGTCTGTCACTAATTGCGTTGTACAGAATCTCGTTGGGCGAAAACGAATGGCGCGACCTTTGCTTTCGCTAGCCACGCTGGCTTGATTGAGACGAGCCAATTTAATTCAGGAAGCAGCCCTTCTGTGAGAGCCAATGCCTCCAACCAGAGGCTTGCCGCATCGAGACGCCATTTAATTCAAGGAACAAGCATTATGGCCATTCAAGAAAAAATCATCGGCATCGACCTCGGAACGACCAACTCGGTCGTCTCCGTCATGGAAGGGGGCGAGGTCAAAGTCATCGCGAACCAAGACGGCAACCGTCTGACGCCGAGCGTCGTGGCCTACACCGAAAAGGGGGACCGACTCGTCGGCGACCCCGCCAAACGGCAAGCCGTCACGAATCCAAAGAACACCGTCTATTCGATCAAGCGGTTCATGGGGCGTCGGCACAACGAGGTCGAGTCCGAAGAAAAGATGGTCCCTTACAAGGTCGTTGGCGGGCCGAGCGAATACGTGAAGGTGGAAGTACACGGCAAGACCTACACGCCACCGGAAGTCTCGGCTCAGATTCTCCGTAAGCTGAAGGAAGCGGCTGAAGCGTACCTAGGTCACACCGTGACGCGCGCCGTCATCACGGTGCCGGCCTACTTCAACGATGCTCAACGACAGGCGACGAAGGACGCTGGCGAAATCGCTGGCCTGAAGGTCGAGCGAATCATCAACGAGCCAACCGCTGCGGCACTCGCCTACGGTTTGCAGAACAAGAAGAACGAGAAGATCGCCGTCTTCGACCTCGGGGGCGGAACCTTCGACGTGTCAGTCCTCGAAGTTGATCACGAACTCGTCGAAGTGCTCAGCACCAACGGTGACACGCATCTTGGTGGCGACGACTTCGATGAAGTGCTCATCAAGCACATTGCCGAAAAGTTCCAGGCCGAGCACGGCATCGACCTTCGCAAAGACGCGATGGCACTCCAACGTCTGCGCGAAGCGGCCGAGAAAGCCAAGAAGGAACTCTCGGGCCAGCAATCGACCGACATCAACCTCCCGTTCATCACGGCCGATGCCAGCGGAGCGAAGCACCTGCAACTCACGGTGACTCGGGCCGAGTTCGAGCGGATGGTCGATCACCTCGTCGAACGCTGTCGTGGCCCGGTCGAGAACGCTCTTCGCGATGCCAAGCTATCACCGAGCCAGATTGACGAGGTCGTCCTCGTCGGCGGATCGACGCGGGTGCCGATGGTCCAAGAGTTCGTCAAGAAGATGTTCGGCGGCAAGGAGCCTCATCGCGGTGTGAACCCCGACGAAGTGGTGGCGATCGGCGCGGCCATTCAAGGCGGCATCATCTCGGGTGACGTGAAAGACATGGTGCTGCTCGACGTGACGCCGTTGTCGCTCGGACTAGAGACCGAAGGGGGGGTGCTGACGGTCCTCGTCGAACGCAACTCGACGATCCCTGTCACGAAGAAGGAAACTTTCTCGACGGCCGCCGATGGTCAGACCGCAGTCACGATCAGCGTCTTCCAAGGTGAGCGGCCGATGGCGCGCGACAACCGGATGTTGAACCAGTTCAACCTCGAAGGAATCCTCCCCGCGCGACGTGGCGAGCCAAAGGTCGAAGTCACCTTCGACATCGACGTGAACGGCATCCTGAACGTCAAGGCGAAGGACCAGGCGACTGGCAAAGAACACTCGGTCCGGATCGAGAACTCCAGCGGCCTCGATAACTCCGAGATCGAACGGATGAAGAAAGACGCCGAATCGCACGCCGCCGAAGACAAGCAACGTCGCGAGTTGGCCGAAGCCAAGAACAAGGCGTCGATGTCCGTCTACGAGATCGAGAAAGTTTTGAAGGAACACGGCTCGAAGCTCGATGCGGCCTCCAAGTCCGCCGTGGAAGCGAGCATCGAAAAAGTGAAGTCCGCCGAAAAGGGGACCGATGTCGCCGCGATCAACTCGGCGGTTGAAGCTCTTCAACAGGCCAGCTATTCGCTCGCCCAGCACGTCCAAAACGCTGCCGGGGCCGAAGGCGGGGCCGCTCCCGAAGCCGCCGCCGGTGGTGCCAAGCCCGACGACGGCGTGATCGATGCCGAGTTTGAAAAGAAGAGCTGAACGTAACGTGAGCTGGCGTTCCGATCCAAGTCCTTCGCCCCGGCCCGCGCCCACGCTTCGGTGGTCCGGGCGCGAAGCAATTTGGTCAGGACACAAGAAAAGCCGGTCCGGACGCGACAATAAGTTGGTCCGGACGTGACCGGAGATAGTCTGAGAACGATGGGAGATGGTTCAGGCGAAATAAACTTTGATCCGGACGTGAGACGACATGGTCCTCACGCAAGGAAATTAATTTTTCCTCGTTCCTGCGATTGGCGTGGGAACGCCGCCTCGACACCTTGCGTCGGGTGAGAAGTTTGAAACGACGCCGACCGTCAAACACAGCCTTCTCACGCCGAGCGTGGGAGCGAGACGAGGAGATCAACCATGCCCAAGACCATCGCCTACTGGATTCTGACAGTCCTCGTCTGCTTCGCCATGGGGTTGGGGGGCGTGATCGATTTGGTTCAGCCGGATGACATGAAAGAGCAGCTTAAGCAGATGCAGATGCCGCTGTACTTCTTTTCGATTCTGGGTTTTTGGAAGGTCTTGGGTGTCGTCGCCCTGTTGATTCCGAAGTGCCCGACGCTGAAGGAATGGGCTTATGCGGGGTTCACGTTCAATCTGACCGGGGCTTCCGCCTGTCATTACTTCGCCGGACATGACGCCACTAAAATCATTGTGCCACTCGTCATCTGGGGCCTCGTCATGATGACTTGGTATTTGCGACCTGCCAGCCGACGATATTGCAAACCCGCCTGATACAACGCGACGGACATTCTGTTCGTCGTTTGGCCCCTTGCTCAACTGAATGCCGTACTGTTCGAGACCATCGTTGTCTCGACAGGTCCCGTTACGTCCACACACAATTCTCGTGGGAGTTCCATCATGGCCTTTCGACACGACAAGCTGACGGTGAAAGCTCAAGAGGCGGTCCAGTCGGCGCAGCAGTTTGCTGAGTCACAGGGGCATCCGCAGTTGATGCCGCTCCATTTGCTCAAGGCTCTGCTGGACGAGCAGCAGGGGATCGTCCGGCCGCTGCTGGAGAAGATCGGCATTCAGGTCAGCCAACTGCGTGGGATCATTGATGCCGACTTGAACAAGCTGCCGCGTGCTTCCGGCGGTCAGGTAGGGGCGAGTCCCGCCGCGATGCAGGTGTTGGAGAAGGCTCAACAGCAGGCGGACGCGATGAAAGACGCCTTCGTCTCGACCGAGCATTTGCTCATCGCACTGACGCAGGTGGACGATCAGGCTCAGCGAGTCTTGAAGCTGAACGGCGTGACCGAGGCCGACGTGCTGAACGCTCTTAAGACGGTGCGTGGCTCGCAGACCGTGACCGATCAGAATCCTGAGGACAAGTACCAGGCGCTGGAAAAGTACGGCAAGGATCTCGTGGCGCTGGCACGTCTCGGGAAGATCGATCCCGTGATTGGACGCGATCAGGAAATTCGCCGCGTCATCCAAGTGCTGTCTCGTCGCCGGAAGAACAACCCGGTCCTGATTGGCGACGCCGGCGTGGGCAAGACGGCCATCGTTGAGGGGCTCGCTCATCGCATCGTGCAGGGCGACGTCCCTCAGAATTTGAAGGAGAAGGTTGTCATCGCGCTCGACATGGGAGCTCTCATCGCGGGAGCCAAGTATCGCGGCGAGTTTGAAGACCGCTTGAAGGCGGTTCTCAAAGAGGTCTCCGAAGCGGAAGGCCGCGTCATCCTGTTCATCGACGAACTGCATACGGTTGTCGGAGCCGGCGCGTCCGAGGGAGCGATGGATGCGGCGAACCTGCTCAAGCCCGCGCTGGCTCGCGGCGAACTTCATTGTGTCGGTGCGACGACGCTCGATGAGTACCGCAAATCGATTGAGAAAGACCCGGCCCTCGAACGCCGCTTCCAGCCGGTGCTCGTCAACGAGCCGAGCGTGGAAGACACCGTCTCGATCCTGCGGGGATTGAAGTCGCGCTACGAGTCACATCACGGCGTGAGGATCACGGACGACGCTTTGATCTCCGCCGCGACACTCTCCGACCGCTACATCAACGACCGGTTTCTACCCGATAAAGCCATCGATCTCGTGGACGAAGCGGCGAGCAAACTCCGCATGGAGATGGACTCGATGCCGGCCGAGATCGACGAGGCGACTCGCAACCTGACGCGGCTCCAGATCGAAGCAGCGGCCCTCGCGTCGGAGCCGAGCGCCGAGAGCAAAGCCCGTCTGCAAGAGCTTCGCAAACAGATTGCCGACCGCGAGGAAAGCGTCAACGCGCTGAAGACGCGCTGGCAGGTCGAGAAGGAGGCACTCACCGGCATCCGCCCGCTGAAGGAAGAGATTGAGAAACTGCGCACGGCGTATGACCAGGCGTTCACTCAGGCCCAGCGCACGAACGCGAACGACGATTTCGTGCGAGCGTTCGGCACAGAGCAGAAGTTGAAAGAGGCTGAACAAAAACTCGTGGCCGCCGAACAGCGAGCCTCTCAAGTGGGAGGCGACAGCGGCCAGAGACTGCTCCGTGAAGAGGTCACTCAAGAAGACATCGCGAAGGTCGTCGGCACTTGGACCGGCATCCCGGTCTCCCGTCTGATGCAGACCGAAAAAACGAAGCTGCTCCAGATGGAAGACCACATCCACGAGCGGATGATCAATCAGTCCGAGGCGGTCACCGCCGTGTCCAACGCGGTCCGGCGGTCTCGCTCCGGCTTGCAGGATCCCAACCGACCGATTGGTTCGTTCATCTTCCTTGGCCCGACCGGCGTCGGCAAAACGGAGCTGTGCAAGGCGCTGGCCGGGTTCCTGTTCGACGACGAACGGGCGATGATCCGCATCGACATGAGCGAGTTCATGGAGAAGCATTCGGTCGCCCGCCTGATCGGTGCCCCGCCCGGATACATCGGCTACGAAGAGGGTGGCAAGCTGACCGAGGCCGTGCGCCGGCGACCCTACTCCGTGCTGCTGCTCGATGAGATCGAGAAGGCTCACCGCGACGTGTTCAATGTCCTGCTGCAACTGCTCGACGACGGACGCCTCACCGACAGTCACGGCCGCACGGTTGATTTCACGAACACCATCGTCGTGATGACCTCCAACATCGGCAGCCAGACAATCATGGACCTCGCGGGGAAAGAGGACGACGCCGAGATCTCCCGCCGCGTGATGCACGCCCTGCGTAAAGAGTTCCTTCCCGAGTTCCTCAACCGCGTCGATGAAACGATCGTCTTCCACCCGTTGACGAAGCACGAGATCCGCCAGATCGTCGATCTGCAACTCGTCCGCTTGCAGAAGCGTCTCGAAGACAACGGCTTTACGTTGGAGGTGACGGATGCCGCCAAGAAGCAACTCGCTGAAGAAGGCTACGACCCGGTCTACGGTGCTCGTCCTCTAAAACGCGTCATCCAGCAACGCCTCCAAAACGAACTGGCCAATGCGATCCTCGGCGGCGAATTCGCGGAAGGCTCCCGCATCACGATCGACGTCCAAAACGGAGACTTCACGTTTGGCTCAGCCTCGTAAAACGGGCACTCCTGCCCGTCTGGTCGCGGTGGCGTCCACTGAGTCCGCGAAGTGGCATTGTGTGGCGAAGTAAACGGCAAGGGGTAAGGCCCATCCCGTCCAGAACGATTGCCTGTTTCAAGCTGGGGTGCCACGGTCACGGAGCTTCGACGTGGCCGTGTTGACAACGCCCAAGCTGGTTCTCAATCACACGGCCACGTCGAAGCTCCGTGACCGTGGCACCCCGTCTCCCATATTGAACAAGGCGATGACGCTGTATCCCGCCTGACATGATTGGAATGGCATCGACTCGCTCCGTATGCCGCCCGCCTTATTCCTCATCACTGACACGGCACCACGGCAAAACAACACGGCGAAGAAGAAGTCGGCGAGCGGCTGTTCCTCGAACGGCACCGCCGCCAATCTTGGCTTTGAGGCCAAGCTCTGACTGACCGCCGACAAGCTCCGCAACAACATGGATGCCGCCGAGTACAAGCACGTCGTGCTCGGGCTGATCTTTTTGAAATACATCTCCGACGCTTTCGAGGAGCGGCATCAGAAGTTGCTCGCCTAAGTGAGCGAAGGGGCCGATCCCGAAGACCCGGACGAGTACCGGGCGGACAACGTCTTCTGGGTGCCGACCGAGGCTCGCTGGCAGACGCTGCAAGACAACGCCAAGCAGCCAACGAGCGGCAAGCTGATCGACCGCGTGCATCGCGAACTAACCGACGCCGACATCACCCGCATCGCCGACACGTACCACTCGTGGCGCGGCGATCAGACGGTCGGCAGGAGCCTCGCCCTCCCTGTACGCCGACCTCCCCGGCTTCTGCAAATCAGCCAAGACCGCCGAGATCGCCGAGCACGGCTACGTGCTGACTCCAGGCCGCTACGTCGGCGCGGAAGAGGTCGAGGACGACGCCGAGCCGTTCGCGGAGAAGATGCAGCGACTCGTCTCCGAGTTGAACTCGCAGTTCGCCGAAGCCGCCAAGCTGGAAGCCGCCATCAAGGCAAACCTGGAGGGCTTGGGATATGGCGAGTGAAAACAACCACAGCATCAACATTCCCCAGCCGCTCTGCGGCTGAATTACTCTGCGGCTGAATTGTGCGATCCGCGACGCGCTGCTTCCGAAACTGCTGTCGGGCGAGATTCGCGTGGCCGAGGCCGAACGGCGGGTGGAGGACGCCGGATGACTCCGGTGGTGGCACCTGCGTTCGGCGTTGAGACGGAGATGCACCCAACAGACCGAAGACGGCAGGGCAACCGGGATTTGTCCGTCGCCGACGGCGGCGGGCGCTCGACAGCCCTTAATTTCCTCCCGTCGGCCGGTTTTGGTGCGTTGGAAAAGACTTTTCCAGATCGCTGGCGGGCTGCGGCGTGTTGGAAAAGTCTTTTTTGTGCCGCTGGCGGCCAAAATCGACTTGGAAAAGACTTTTCCGGCGCGCTGGCGAGCCACGGCGCGCCGGACAAGGCGGTTCCAACGCGCTGGCGGACGCCGACGGCTCAAAAAAGACTTTTTCGGCATGCTGGCGGGCCACGGCGCGCCGGAAAAGACTTTTTTGGGACGCTGGCGAACAAAACGGGCACAGAAAAGTGGCCATTCCTCATGTTTTCTGTCGCAAGCCACATACTGGCATGGAGTTTATGACATGACATCCACCACTCGCCGCGACGCGCGGCTTCCGAAACTGCTGTCGGGCAATCTCCTCTGCCCGCTACTGTTCCAGCCGCTTCAGCAGTTCACGGACTTTGCCCGCGATCAGGTCGCGGACTTCACGGAACTGCTCGGGCGGCATCTCGCGCGGATCGGGGATTTGCCAGTCCTCACGCAACGTGGCGGCGACGTTCGGGCAAGCGTCGCCGCAGCCCATCGTCACGGCGGCGGCATACGGGCCGGGCGCGATCTCGGCGAGCGACTTTGACGTGTGCCTGGTCAGGTCGTAACCCAACTCGCGCAGGGCGTCGATCGCTTTTGGATTGACTCGTCCGGAAGGTCGCGAGCCGGCGCTCCACGCTTCAATGCGATCGCCCCCCTCGATCCGGGCGAACGCTTCCGCCATCTGGCTCCGATTGGAGTTCTCAACGCAGACGAACAAAACTTTCAGGCGTGTGGCATCGGTCATGACTGGGCGTTCTCCAATGAACCTGCCTCGTGAGTGAGGCTGCTTTTTTCGTCGGCTTCCACGAATCCGAAGGCAACTCCTCCGACCAAGGCTCCTGCAATGGGGCCGACGAAGTAAATCCAGAGGTCTCCCACCGATCCGCTCATCACGGCGGGAGCCAACGAGCGGGCGGGGTTCATCGACGCGCCGCAGATCGGCCCGGCGAACAGCGCTTCGAGGGCAATCACCGCTCCCACGACGATCCCCGCCGTGATCCCTTTCTCTTTCGCACCGCGCGAGACGGACAGCACGACATACATCAACAGGAACGTGAGGACTCCTTCCAACAGACAGGACTGCCACAAGGTTCCCGACGCATGAGTTGCTCCGAGAGTCACTGAGTCCGGAAAGAGCAATTTGAGTAACCCGGATGCGGTGAGCGCCCCCACGACTTGTGCGCCGATGTAGCCGAGAACCGAGTGGCCGGGGAAGCGGCCGACCGACCAAAACCCGATCGTGACAGCCGGATTGAGGTGTGCGCCGGAGACCTCGCCAAACGTGTAGATCATCGCCAAGACGATCAGTCCGAAGACGAGCGAGATCCCCACGGGAGTCACCGCGCCGCTGCGAACTTCATTCACGGCCACGGCACCGCAACCGGCGAACACCAAGAAAAACGTCCCCAATGCTTCGGCCATCCACTGTCGGCGCACGATTCACTCCACGAAAGAACGACATCACTCACCAAGACTGCTAGCGCAGACAATCGGGCTGCGGCCATCTTCCGTGCCACCGGTAATTTGTCCACGCAGCCATCTGTTTTTAACGAAGTCTTCGCACGTCAGGTGACCAGCAGAAGAAAGTAGACCGGTCACTCCGTGATCGGAGTCTTCGAGTCGCGGAGCGACTCGAAGTCTTTCGGGGTCAGTCATTTGCTGCCGCTCGCCAAAATGAGCGCCGGGCGGATTTGAAGATCACAGGTGTCGTCTGTGATTCGCCGTTCTTTGAACTGCAATCACGGGCAAGCGAGACGCTTACCCTACGTTTTTTCCACAGGCGGATCGCGTGAGCTTCGTATCACGCAGGACTGCGCGAGGTGTCAGGTTCGTTTCTGCTCGGGCTGTGGGATGTTCTGCGGGGCGTTTCTGGTCTGCCGTGCAATGCGAGAGATCGACCGGTAAACTTCCGCCCCGCGTCACCGGGGTCATCTGCCAAACAAGGCTTTCTCGGGCGCGAATGAGTTGTTGAAGTTTTGTGCGGGGCTGTTCGGATGGCGGGGAAAGAGACCACACCGGTCGAACTGTTGGGCATCTCGATTCGCGTCCTGATCGTGGACGACGATGAGGCTCACGCACAGGCTGTGGCCGAGAGTTTGCGTCGCGTCGGATACGACTGCACGGTGGCCAATTCAGGTGCGCGGGCTGCGTCACTGATCGAAAGCCAGACCTACGATGTCGTCGTCACCGACCTGATGATGGATGATTTGGACGGCCTCGAAATCCTCCGCAAGTCGAAAGAGGAATTGCCCGACGCCGAGGTGATCCTGCTGACGGGACACGCCTCGATCAAGACGGCCGTCGCGGCGGGACAGCATGGCGTTCACACGTATCTCACCAAACCGCTCGACATCACCGAGCTGCGTCACGCCGTGGAGAAAGCTTCCACGCGAGTCCGCCTGCTCCGCAAGAACGCGGAACTCAGCCAACGCCTCGATGAGAAGTTCGGCTACGAAGGGGTGATCGGTAACAGCCCTGCGATGCACCGCGTGATGGAGAAGTTCCGCAGCGTTGCTCCGACCGACAGCACCGTCTTGATTTTGGGCGAGAGTGGTACGGGGAAGGAACTCGCCGCGCGGGCACTCCATCACAACAGCGAACGCAAGAACAAGCCGTTCGTCCCGCTCAATATCTCTGCCCTCCCCGAGAGCATTTTGGAGAGCGAACTGTTCGGCCATGAAGCGGGCGCGTTCACGGGCGCGGCCGCCAAACGGATCGGCAAGTTCGAGTATGCCAACGGCGGAACGCTGTTCCTCGATGAAGTGGGCGAGATGCCGATGCAGACGCAGATCAAACTGCTTCGCGTCCTTGAAGACCGCAAGATCACGCGGCTCGGCACGAACGAAGAGATTGAAGTGAACGTCCGGCTGGTCGCCGCCACGAATGCCGACCTGCAGGAGAACGTGAAGAAGGGTTCGTTCCGCAAGGACCTGTTCTACCGACTGTCGGTCGTTTCGATCGAACTGCCCCCGCTGTCCGAGCGGCGCAGTGACATTCCGTTGTTGATCGATCATTTCCTGAAGCAACTGGCCGCCCGCTACAACCGGCCGCTGCCGATCGTCTCGAAGCAGGCACAACAGGCGCTCATCGCCCACTCGTGGCCGGGCAATGTGCGCGAACTGCGGAATGCGGTGGAAGGAATGGTGGTCCTCGATCGCGATGGTCGGCTGGATGTCGATGACTTGCCGGACGATGTCATTCCGCTCGGCCACGACAGCGACGTGCCTGTCGAGGGAAGTGGCCCGCGCGGCGCGGACGCTCTCATTGGACGGCCGTTCACCGAGGTCGAAAAATATTACATCGAACGGGCACTCGAACTGACCGAGGGCAAGCGAGAAGAGGCCGCCAAACTGCTGGCCATCGGCGAACGAACGATGTATCGCAAGATCAAGGAATACGACATCAAGAGCTGATGGGCGGGTGGTCGCGTCACCATCGCACTGTGAATAGTCGCGGCAAAATGGAGTGGGATGCAGTGGAGTCTTTCGTCGTGAAGTCTGGATCAGTCGCAGAGCCATCACCTCAATTCACGTTGGCAGAAACCGATCAGTTTCTGCGAGATGGCTTTCTCGTAGTGAGCGGTTTGGTGAGCGAGGCCGATTTGCGGCAGATGCGGCTCACCACCGAACGCGGTGTGCGGGATGAGATCGCGCCGGTCGAGTACGAAGCCGAGCTACATTATCCCGGTTCGCCCGAGTCACTCGATGCTGTGGGGGGGCGTACGATTCGCCGGCTCAAACAAGCTCATAGCCGTGACTTCTTGTTCACCGAGTGGATGCTGCGTCCCGCGATTCTCGGGCGGTTGCAACAGTTGCTGGGGCAACGCGTGATCTGTCCGCTGGCTCATCACAATTGCATCATGACCAAGCAGCCGCAGTTCAGCAGTGCGACCGGCTGGCACCAGGACATTCGCTACTGGTCGTACACGCGTCCGGAGTTGGTCAACGTTTGGATCGCTCTCGGCAACGAGCGGCCCGAGAACGGTTGCCTGCAAGTCATTCCCGGTTCGCACCGGCTGCCGCTCGAACAGTCGCGGTTCGACGACGACCTGTTCTTCCGCTCGGACCTCCTTGAGAATCAGCCGCTGATCGCGACGAAGCAATTCGTGGAGATGGCTCCGGGAGACGTGTTGTTCTTCCACTGCAAGACACTGCACGCGGCGAGTCGCAATGTGACGGACGAGACCAAATGTTCGGCCGTGTTCACATTTCGGGCGGGAGACAACCCACCACTCGCAAACTCACGCTCCGCCGCGCTCCCCGAGTTGCTGCTGACCCCCGGTCTGTGAGCGGCAACTCGACTCGTGGTCGAACAGCATGAGATTGCGGGGTTGTTCAACAACGAGCCCGACGCGCAAGCGAGGGCAAACCGTTGTAAAAAGTGAAGCCCTCGCTTGCGCGTCGGGCTAGTGATGAACCTCGCAACACAAAGTTGTTCGACCACTTGGGGGCCGGCATCGCGGCAACCCGCGCTCGGAAAGACATTGGACCTCGTCATGAACTCACAAGCTCTTCAAGAAATGCTGCTCGGTTGGCAGGCTGGCCGGGTCGATTGGCTGACGGTCGAGTCCGAATTGCAGGCCACATTTGGCGGGACGGCTCCGACGCCCGAGGCACTGGTCGATTTGGACCGAGCGCGGCGGTGTGGCTTTCCGGAGGTGGTTTACGGTTCGGGCAAGACACCGACGGCGGTCGTGGATGTCTTTCGTGCGCAGCGGCAGGCGAGTCAGAACTCGCTCGCCACGCGGGTCACACCCGAACAGGTTGAGCTGGTCTGCCAAGAGTTCCCTGACGCGCGTCACAACGCCGTGGCGAGGACACTCGCGCTGTGCCACACCTCGCAGGACGTTCGCGGGAAGGTGGCCGTCGTAACAGCGGGGACCAGCGATCGGCCGGTGGCGGAAGAAGCGGCCGAGACCGCGCGGTGGATGGGTTGCGAGGTGGACTTGATCGTGGATGTGGGCGTCGCGGGGCCGCAGCGTTTGTTGGCGCATCGCGATCGTTTTGCCGCAGCCGATGCGCTCGTGGTCGTGGCGGGGATGGAGGGGGCGTTGCCGTCCGTGGTCGCGGGCTGGGTCTCCGTTCCGGTGATCGCGGTGCCGACGAGCGTCGGTTACGGCGCGAACCTCGGCGGGTTTGCGGCGTTACTCGGGATGCTGAACAGTTGCGCGGCTAACGTGGCGGTCGTGAACATCGATGCTGGTTTCAAAGGTGGCTATCTCGCTGCGGTCATCGCTCGCCAAGCTTCGGCCTCTGTCTGACAGGCCACAATCCGCGACCTCACGAAGTCGATCAACTCTTGGTCCTTGTCGCGTCCCTCAAACTGAGCGATCTCATCAACCGTGATCGGTTCACCAACGACCATGCGAACTCGTACCGGCTTGAGAAACCAACTCTTGCGGCCCAGCGCTTGAAACGCGCCGGAGATGCCGACGGGATAGATCGGCCGTTTGGCTCGTCGCACGATGGCCACGAATCCCGGCTTCAGTTCACCGACTGCACCGGTCTCCGTGCGAGTCCCTTCGGGAAAGACGCCGACCAAAAAACCGTGCTGAATCCGGCGAATGGTTTCGCGCAGGCTGGCCGAACTCGCCGCGTCACGGCTGATCGGCATGACGTAAGTTTGGCGCAAGATCCAACCGATGACCGGAACTTTGAATAGCGAGTCCCGCGCCAGATAACTGATCGGACGGCGCAGCGGCAACCCAATCAGTATCGGGTCCAGAAAACTCTGATGATTGGCGAGGATCAGGCCGCCCTCCGACTCGTCCAATCGCTCGCAGCCTCGCGCCCGATAGCCGAGCCAAACGAAGAAGAAGCCGCTCACGAAAAACTGTATGACCCGCCAACAAAGATTGCGCACCTTAGGCGGCGGAAGCGGTGCGAGTTCTGTCGGCGGAGACATCGGTGAGCGGCCTATTGATCGAAGGTGAAAATGATTAGAGGGCGTTTCTAAACGTGTTTTTGCCTCGAAAAACTAGCCCGACGCGCAAGCGAGGGCTTCGCCATCGTCAAATGCCCAGCCCTCGCTTGCGCGTCGGGCTAGTTTTGAATGCCCTCTACGACTCGCGGTTCTAATCGACATTCTGTGCGATTCCAACTCGCTTGCTGACGGAGCGGATCGTTGCGAGCCTCGATTCCCTCGGCTTACGTCGTGGGCTACCTTATGCCTCCCTGTCGGGGCTGTTTTTGCTGCGGAACTTCGTGAACGATCACGAAATGACTCTCCTTAAATTTTTTCATTCGATTTGGACCAACGATGCTTGACCTTCAATTTGTTTGTGACAACCTCGATGCGGTTCGGACCAATTGTCGGAATCGGCATGTCGAAGCGGACCTGCATCGGATCATCTCGTTGAGAGACCGCCGCTCGGCGCTCATCACTGAGGCCGACGGGGTGCGGCACGAGCAGAAGGAAACCTCGGCTCTGATTCCGAAGGCGGCTCCGGCAGACAAGCAGGGGCTGGTCGAGAAAGGCCGCGCGATGCGCGAGCGGATTCAGCAACTTGAAAAGGAACTGGCGGACGTTGAGGCGGAAGTCAAAGCGGCATTGATGACGATCCCGAATTTGACTCACCCCGACGCGCCGCTCGGTGGGGAAGCGGACTCGAAGACCGCGCGGACTTGGGGGACGATCCCGAAGTTCGACTTCAAGCCGCTCGATCATGTGGCCCTCGCCGAGAAGCACGACCTCATCGACCTTGAGGCCGGAGCGCGCGTGACGGGCAGCGGGTTCTACTTCCTCAAGAATGAAGCGGTGCTGCTGGAGTTGGCGCTCACACAGTACGCCGTTCAGAAGTTGGTGCAGCACGGGTTCACGCTGCACACGACGCCCGACCTCGCCCGCATGGAGATTCTTGAAGGGACCGGATACCAGCCGCGCGGGAATGAGACGCAGATTTACTCGATCGCCGGCATGGACCTGTGCCTCGTCGCAACGGCCGAGATCACGCTGGGCGGTTCGCTTAAGGATCAGGTGCTGAACATCGATAAGCTGCCGATCAAAGTGGCGGGCATCTCGCACTGCTTCCGAACGGAAGCGGGCGCGGCGGGCAAGGCGACACGCGGCATCTATCGCGTGCATCAGTTCACCAAGATCGAGATGTTCGGCTTCACTGCGCCGGATGTCGCAGCGTCGGATGCCGTTCACAACGAGATCGTTGCCATCGAGGAAGAGATTTTTCAAGGACTCGGCATTCCGTATCGAGTCCTCGACATCGCGTCAGGCGATCTCGGCGGCCCGGCCTATCGTAAGTACGACCTCGAAGCTTGGATGCCCGGTCGCGGCGAAGCGGGTGAATGGGGCGAGATCACGTCGGCCTCGAACTGCACCGACTTCCAAGCCCGTCGCCTCAACATCCGCTGCAAATCGCCCGAGTGGAAGGGGACGAAGTACGTTCACACGCTGAACGGCACCGCAATCGCCGTCACCCGCGCGATCATCGCGATCATGGAAAACTACCAACAAGCTGACGGCAGCATCCTCGTTCCCGAAGCGCTGCGTCCGTGGGTCGGCAAGGATCGGATTGGGTGATCAATTCACGCTGCCTGGTTCATGAGTTCAAACACTGCCATGGAACGACCTTGAATGCTCCGCAGCCTGACCGCAGAATCCGACCGCCCGATTTCCACGTAGGAGACTGACCATGAGTATCGCCGTTCTTGAGCCGCCTGTTCCGCCGTTGCCATTCGACCCCGATCCAACGCCAACACCGGAAGAGTTGTTGGAGATGTCTGATGGCGTCGGCTTCGAGTTGGTGGACGGACAACTGGTGGAACGCAACATGGGTATGGAATCGAGCTGGGTGGGCGGCGAGTTGTTTCGGCTTTTGGGAAACCATTGCCGAGAGAAGCAACTTGGCTTTGTCTTTCCCGCTGATGCGGGCTACGAGTGCTTTCCGGACAGCCCCAAAAAGATTCGTCGGCCGGACGTTTCGTTTGTCGCTCATTCTCGTTTTCCCAACGACACCATCCCCGTCCGCTTCATGAAACTGGCCCCTGATCTGGCGGTCGAAGTCGTGTCACCGCATGACTTGTACGAGAACGTGTTGGCCAAGGTGGGTGAATACCTGAGCGTCGGTGTGCGGCTCGTTTGGATCATCGATCCCAAGCAGCGGGCGGCGCAAATCTACCGCCTCGATGGGACCACAACCTTTCTGCGGAGCGGCGGCGAACTGAGCGGTGAGGATGTCGTCCCCGAGTTTCGTTGTCCGCTCAAACTCCTCGCTCCGCCGAGCATTGTCGAGACGGCCCTCTGAGCCGAGTTTCGCGCGACGCCTGTTTGAGCCTATCCAACGAGTTTGTCGTGTCTCACGTAGTTCGCCACGCCGTACGCTGGAGTGTGATTGGCCGCGTTTCTACCTCACACGGCCCGCAGTGACACTAACCCGAAGCGTGAGCGAGGAACGCCACACATTTCCTCGTTTACACTTCGGGTTAGTGTGTCGCCGTGACAAATGTGTCACTGCGGTTTCGTCGTGGCTGATACCGTTCCTTCCAACTCGAACGCTACTTCCTTTCTTCGTGAGTGACACCGTGACCTCTCCTTCCGATTCGACCGCTGACAATCAGCCCCGTCCCGGTGAACCTGCTCCATTGAATGAATCCGCTGCCGTCTCCAACGGGTCGCCGTCTGTGGGTGATTCGCTTGGCCAGCCCGACGCGGCACTCAGTTCGCTGCCGGATGGAGCCGCTCACATCGACGAGGGACTACCGGAATGGGAACCGCTCACACCGGAGTTGGTTGAGGACGAAGCGATTCGCGGCGACTTCGTGCTGCGTTGGGCGGTGGTCGGGTTGGCGCTGTTGTTCGGGTTCTCGCAGATTGCCGAGACCAAGACGCTGGTTCACATCAAGTCGGGGCAGTACCTCGCGTCGCATGGAGTGCTGCCGTCCGCCAACGATGTGTTTTCATCCACCGCCGGAGATCGTCGGTGGGTCAACCTGTCGTGGTTATTCGACCTGTTTGCGGCCGGGGTTCATGCGGTTGCGGGAGGCATCGGCCTATCGATCGCTCAAGGCGTGTTGGCAGGCGTGGCGTTTGGTTGTTTGGTTCACGCTCATCGTTCCGGCATTCGGACGTGGTGGGGCTCGATCTGCGCCGTGATGGCATTGTTGGTCTGCTATCCCCAGATCACGATGCAGCCGGAATTGGTGACGCTCGCAGGACTGGCATTCACGCTGTTTGTGGCATTGCAGGCGGAAGAGGACTCGTCGCGCAAGTCGCTTTGGAAACTGGTGCCGTTCGTCTGGCTGTGGTCTCAGTTCGACAACCGCGCGTGGTTTGGTTGGCTGTTATTGATGCTGCTGGCGGCGGGTGAGTCTCTGCGCAGCGGGGTGCTGGGTGACGAAGCCCTTGCCAACCGTCGTCGCGATTGGTGGCGTGTGGCCGGTGCGTCGCTGGCCGTGACTGTCATTCACCCGTTCCTGTTTGAGGCGTGGCTCGCGCCGTGGCGATTGGTCATGGTGGATTATCCCGCGTTGAGGCAGGTGTTCCCGAAGCCGTCCGCGCTGGAGTTGTCTTACTTCTCAATCCTGTTCCCGGCGTTCTGGGATTCGATCAATCACAGCGACATCGCGGCGATAGTGTTGTTCGTCGCGACACTGGTCTCGCTGTTTCTCAATCGTGAGCGTTTGCATCCCGGTCATTTGCTGGCCGTGCTGGTCTTCAACGCGATGGCATGTCTGACGACGCACGAACTCGCGGCAGCTAGTCTCGTGAACTGCGCGATCTGCACGGTAAACGCCCAAGTTTGGTATCGCCGACGGTTCGGGCAGGTCTACTCGGTCGATTGGCGTGAGCTGCTGTTCTCGCGCGGAGGCCGTGCGGTGACGGTCTTCAGTTTCTTCGGTCTCGCGTGGCTCGTCATCAGCGGGCGGATCGATGGTGCGGGAGGTAAGCGGACGGGCGTCGGCTTCGACCAGAACCTCGCGATTCAGATGAACGTGTTCGAGAACCTCGCGGCCCACAGTTTGGATGACCGTCCGTTTCACTTCGCACTGCGCCACGGAGACTTGGTGATTTGGTCGGGGCAGAAATCGTTCGTCGATCAGCGGGCGAGCCTATTCGCGGGAGCCGGTGATCGTGACCTGATCGGTCTCTACAACACGACGCGCCGCGCCCTGCAACAGAAGCGTGAGCAACTCCCCGGCAGCGGTGAGCCTGCCGTCTGGCAGGCCGTGTTCGACAAGTACCAGATCACGCACGTCATGCCCCGTTTGACGGGACCGATCCCTGCCCCGGACTACACGACGTTTAGCGACCTCCTGTCGTCGAAGGATTGGGCGCTGACGGATCTGGCCTCCGCCACGGCCGTGTTCTACCGCGATGGGACGGATACACCGGAGTTGAAGGAATTCATCGCCAAGCATCGCGTCAATCACGTCGAACGGGCCTTTCGGACGGAAGGTTCCGTCCCCGAGACGACGCGCGAATGGGCCAAGCCCGCAACGACGTATGACAACATGTTCTCACTGCGTCGTCCGTCGCTTCCGGCCGGGGTTCAAGCCGGTCAGCATCGACTGCAAATGTCCGTATCGGGCGGCGAGATTTCGCTTCCCGTTCGAGCCGGCTTGGCACTGACTGCCATCCGCGACGCGACCGCCGGCTTGCGAGACGATCCGCATTCCGCCGAAGGCTATCGCGTCTTGGGCGTGTCCCATTTGATCCTCGACCGAATTGAATCGGGGATCATGTCGGAGGCCCGCGCACCGTGGTCGCCACTCTTCCGGTATTACCAGGCGATCGCCGCGTTGCAGCAGGCGGCCGCATTGCGCCCGGATGACGTGAGTGTTCGCTACGACATGCTCGCACTGCTCGAAAAGCTGGGACGAGCCGACTTGGCTTTGCAGACGTTGCAGCAGATCAAGCAACTTCAACCGTACCGTCCCGATTTCACGGAGCAGGAACGACAGCAGCGCGAATCGCTACTCGATCGCGAAATCGCTCTCGAAGAGGGCGTCTCCAAGTTGAATGAGATGACTCAGCAGGGACTCGATGCCGGAGCCGAGCGGTTGGAGGTCGCCAACGCTGCGGCTCAAAGCGGAGGAGTCCTCGCCGCCATTCGGATTCTGGAAGCGGATGCCGTTTACAAAGAACAGAACATCGCGGCCAAGACGATGCTCGGGCCGTGGCTGATTGAAGCAGGGCGCGTTCGTGAAGCTCACGAATCTCTGGAGGCGGTCGAGTCGATCGCCACGGCGGGCGGAGCACCCGGTTGGCGCGGCTTGGTGGCCATGTCCGCACTGTCCAACGGAGACTATCTGCGCGCGATCCGACTCTGGCGAGATCAAGCGCGAGAAACGGAAACGGCGGCCGCAGAGGCGGCCGTCATGACGCTGCCGTTCCTGACACTCAACCCGTATTGGATGGCCCCCGATCAGTACCCGTTGGTTCACGCGGGAGCCGTCGCCCAATCCCAAGAAGGAGTCCGTTCTGAAGCGACCATGCTCCGCTTCCAAATCGCGATGGCTCAGTTGGAATCGGGCGATGTGAAGGGCGCGGCTCAAACGCTGAAGGCGGCGCTAGAGCGTGACCCCGCTTCGACGCTCCGGCCGCTGCTGCGGTTCTATCTCTTCTGCACCACAGACGAACGAATCGACGAGCAACCGGCCGAGACCGTTCCGGCGGAAGAGTTCGACTCACTGCTGGCCGATGTCACGGAGCCTCGCCCCGCGAACAAGCCTGCCATTACGAAGCCTGCCACGGCGAAACCAGCCACCGACTGAAGTCCGGCTTTAGGGGCTTTGAATTTACTACGTTCGAGAATGGCAGTCGGGTGCGTGGCACCATTTAAGAACGACACCTGATTTGGAGACTTCCCCATTTCGTTCCGACTTTTTGCTCTGCAATCCTTCTGCCGTTCTCTTTCTGTCTTCTTCTGCCTGCAAGATTGAAGCGGGGAGACAGAAAGAGAACGGCAGAAAGAGGAGGGCCTTGAAGCCCGAAGGAACTTTCGAGCGTAGTCAATGCACCGCCCCTAAACGAGTCGATTCTCGCCGGGCGAGAGGCAACCTCACGGTGACGGAGCGGCCGCTTGCAGTTGGACATCGACTGTTTGAAGGCGACCATTGCGGAGCAGCGTGACGCGGATCGAATCTCCCGGCTTTGGTCCGTCGAGTGCCTTCAGCAGGTCGATCGTCGATTTGATTTTTCGACCGCCGATCTCAATGAGAACATCGCCGAGTTGGATGTTGCCTTCCTCATCTTCGTAGGTCGGTCGAATCCCGGCCGCAGCCGCTCCGCCGTTCTTGAAGACATCTCGGACGAGTGCCCCGTCTGGAATTCCCAACCGACGCGAGACTTGGTCATCGAACAGACGCAGGCCCAGCACGGCGTGCTCGACCCGGCCATGTTGAATTAACTCGGGCACGACTTGGTTGATGATATCGACCGGCACCGCAAACCCGACGCCCGAGTACGCGCCCGACGGGCTGACGATCATCGTGTTGACACCGATCAGCCGACCGGCGCTGTCGAGCAGCGGCCCGCCCGAGTTGCCCGGATTGATCGCCGCATCGGTCTGAATCACCCCTTCAATCGGTAACCCGCCGATCGACTCGATCTCACGCCCCAATCCACTGATGACGCCGGTCGTGAGCGTTTGATCGAGTCCAAAAGGGCAACCGATCGCGAAGACCTTTTGACCGACCTGTAAGTTGGCTGACTCACCGATGTCAATTTTGCGGAGGCGATCTGCGGGAGCTTCAATTTTGAGGACGGCCAAATCCTTGTTCGCTTCGTACCCGACGAGTTTCGCGTCCCAAGTGGATTGGTCGGCGAGTCTCACTTTCGCCGCCTGTGCGCTGCGAATGACGTGGTAGTTGGTGACAATGTGTCCTGCGTCGTCATAGATAAACCCGGTGCCGGTCCCTTCTGGGATCTCGAGTACGTTCATGCTGAACGGGTCGCGGCGGCGAGTCAGCGTTTTGATGTGAACGACGCACGGTGACGCCTTGCGGAACAGTTCGATGTTGGACTGCTCATCGGCGGCCAAGTCCCCGCGCGGAGTGACGGTTCGTGGCTCGGTCGCCGCCCGCGAGGAAAAGCCGGGCAACAGACCGGCATTCCGCAGCATCAACGTCGCCACCGAGACCAACAGCACGGCCACCAACCACGCAGGAACCGCCGTGGATGAACTCGCCGGTGTTGCCGTTCGTTCGGCACGAACAGGTTCTCGCGCCGGAGGCAGATCAAAGGAAAAGTCGGGCTGTTCGGGGTCGCTCATGGCGCTCGCGCCTTTCCATCTCGTCACTCGCAGAACGAAGACGGTGTCGTTGATACCTCTCGTGGTCGTGAATAAGACCTCTGAGCGGGATGGCGTCAGCCCCCGGCTCTTGGGCGTCAGCCCGCTTGCAAAGAACTAAGGGGCTGACGCCAACCCGCTCAGCAATGTCTCACTCCTCAAGCGACGCGGACTTTTCGGAAAGCTGTTCGACGGACTTCAAGAACCGCAGTCGAACTTTCTCGGGTAGCTTAGAGAACTGAGTAAAGAAGTGGTCGTTCATCGCGCCGTGACAGCGTTCGATAGCGGTCGTCATCCGTTTCACCAGTTGTTCGGTGGTCGGTTCGATGTGCGACGCGGTGTCGCGCGGCGAAGTGGCCGCGTCTTCACGAAACGGTGCATAGCTGCTCGATGCGTTGACGGGCGTCTCTCCCGCCGAGAGGGCGGCGGACTGGCGACCATCGTTGTCGATCGTCGCCACGGAACCGAGGGGGCGCCGCGGCGCATCGGCATCAAACGGCGCGGCTTCACCGACAAGCGTCAGTTCCGCGGGTGCGAGGTTGAAATCGTCATCGCTCGCTGACTCACTCAGGTCTTCGCCGCGTTGAGCACGCCGCCAAGCTTTCATTTCCGCGACACCCGCCTGAACGTCCTGCGCCCACTGAAGACACTCCGCCGCATCGTCCCAGTTGAGCGACGAATAGAAGTGAGACCACTTCAATGCGGGGTAGTTTTCGGAGACATCGCCGAACGTCTCCCACACGCGGCGACGCTGATAGACCTGATCGGCACTGAGTCCGACGAGGATGCCAAAGTCAGCATCGGTGCGTCCCTTGGCGAAACGCTTCGTCCACAAGGCGGCACATTCGCCGACCTCCCAATTGCAGTGGCTGAGGGCCGATTGAGCGCGCGAAATCAACGCCGATTCGCTGTCTTCGCGGACAGAGTGTTTGTCTTCGCGAGCAGCGGCGAGAGCCTGAATCATTCGAAGTGCATCCTGAAAAACAGAGAAGCGGGGAGAGCCTGACCAATCAATTCAACGCCCCGTCCGTGGATGCGAGGTGCGGATCGTATCCGTGTCGAACGCCCCTCGCCACCGACGCACGCGGGGGGATCACGACGAGAAAATGGCTTCCAGACCAGCGACGGCAGCGACGGATTCTCCGGGGAGAATTGCCCGACCGGACGAATCGTCAACGCCCGTGTTGCTCAGGCCATCGCCCCGGTCAACGATCAGCGTTGATTGACCTCACCAAAGGCGCGTCCTATAGTCTCGCCCCAACACTACATGCGACTCGGCCCGCTCGACTTTCTCTTTTGTGGCCTCTCTTCGCAGCTCTCAGTAAGGGTGGTCGGTTGACCGACGAAACAGTTCCCGCTCCAGCACGATTTGAAGACTTGGGCCTCGGTGAGGCTTCGCTGGCTGTACTCCGCAAGATCGGATTCAAAGCCCCCAGCCCGATTCAGGCCGCCTTCATTCCCGTGGCGATGACTGGTCGCGATTGCATCGGTCAGGCCCGCACCGGAACCGGCAAAACGGCAGCATTCGTGCTACCGATCTTGGAGCGGATGAACTTCGACGATCCGCGCACGCAGGCGCTGGCACTCACGCCCACGCGAGAGCTTAGCCAACAAGTGGCCGACGAAGCCGTTCGACTCACCTCCAATCACGCCGTATCCACCTGTTGTTGCGTGGGCGGACGACCGCTCCGAACGCAGATGAACGAGCTACAGCGCGGCGCTCAAATCGTCATTGGAACACCCGGTCGCGTGATCGACTTGATGGAGCGAGGTTGCCTCGTCTTGGATCATCTGAAGATCGTGGTTCTCGATGAAGCCGATCGCATGTTGGACATCGGCTTCCGTCCGGACATCGAACGGATTCTCAGACGATGCCCGGCCGAACGGCAAACACTGTTGCTCTCGGCCACGCTTCCGGCACCCGTCGAACGACTCGCTCAACGCTACATGAAGTCCCCTGAGCGGATCGACATGTCGATCGACACGGTGCGCAGCGACACCATCGACCAGTACTACGTCGCTGTCGATCACGACCGAAAGTTCCCTGTGTTGGTCCGATTGCTGGTCCAGGAGCGACCTCAACAAGCGATCGTGTTTACGCGCACCAAGCGAGGGGCCGAAGAAGTCTTCCGCCGCTTTGGTGGTCGGCTGGAGCAAACCGCGTTCATTCACGGGGACCTCGCCCAAACGGCCCGAGACCGCGTGATGCGTCAGTTCCGCGATGGCACCATTCGCTTGTTGATCGCCACGGATGTAATGGGACGCGGGATCGATGTCAGCGGTATCTCGCATATCATCAACTACGACATCCCGCAGGACTGCGACGACTACGTCCACCGCATCGGTCGAACCGGCCGCCTCTCGTCGAATGAAATGAAAGGCTCCGCCTTCACGTTCGTCTCCGGCGACGAGGGAGACCTGCTGACCAACATCGAAATGCGAGTCAACCTCGTCATCGAACCGTATGCCGTCCACGGCGTCGAAGCCCATCGTGGTCGCCCCAGGCGGCAGCACGTCAGTGAGCTGCCGCCTGCTGAAACCAAGATCGAACCGGTCAATGACGACGACTTCTGGTCCGTCGGTTGAACCTGTGGCTGAAGCCCAGACTCGCGTAACCTGAGCCAAATGTTCTAGGCCTCAGCTCAGCGGCTGACCAGGAACGCGGCTCTCGTGGCAGGCTTGTGACGCGAAGCGAAATCGCTAAACTCCTGCCGCCTCATCGAAACCTCTGGGGACTTGGACCTGTCTCAAGTCCGTTACAATGAGTCGTCGAGACAACACGGCAAGGTAGCTCAGTCGGTTAGAGCACAGGCTTCATAAGCCTGGGGTCGCGGGTTCGAGTCCCGCTCTTGCTACTCACGAAAGCCCCTGTTTTCAGGGGCTTTTCGCATTCTTTGACCACGCACGGCAGCATATCGGGTGAACCGTCGTTGCGACGTGTTACTTGGACTTGCGACGACGTGGGGGAGCCTACTGCTGCGCTTTCTGCTGCGCGCTGTTCGGCGTCGGAAGTCGTTGCCAGATCAGACCGCTGTTGAGGTTCAATGGGCACGATCCGGGAATTTGGACCCGTCGCGGCGTCGATCAGGTCATCAGTCACTTGCAGATAGTACCGCTCACTCACTGCCATCGAATGACCGATCCACTTGCTGACGGCGTGCTGGGGATGAGTTCTGGCGAAGTCGGTTTCTGCGGAGCGACGGAGTGTTTGGAACAGGTCATCCCACGGGGCGAGTCCTGCTCGCTTGATGATCGTCTCCAAACCACGATGAAGGTTGGAGCGATGCGAACTGAGTGACACGACGTTGACCGTTCCCTCGGCCGCGGCGTCGAACGTCTCTTGCAGGATGTCGAACAGGTCCGCCGTGATGGGGACGATGCGGGTCGAGTCTGTCTTGGGAGCGTAAACCGACAAGCGCTTTCGCGCCCAATCGACATCCGCCCACGTCAGCCGATGGGTTTCGCTGGTTGACCTTAGACCGGCGAATCGAGCCAGCCCGAACAAGACACGCCACGCGGAAGAATGGCAGGCGTCGAGAATCTTCGCCGCTTCATCTGCCGTCACGTACCGATCCCGGTTTGCGGCGAGGACAGAACTCTTGAGTTTGCGGAACGGGTTGCGGTCGATCAGCTCGCGGTCCACGGCTGCATTGAAGATCGTCTTGGCGTCGCGGGAATAGTTGCGGACGGTCGTTTCGTTCAGTCGCGGCTTGGGGACTTCGCCGCGCTTGTGAGGCTTCTTCTCCGCCAGCATCGCCGCTCGCCAATCCGCAGCACCGGCCGGGGTGAGTTCGTCGATGGGCGTGTCCGCACCGAAGTATGACTTGAG
>Ga0209086_10000430_pt1 | contig 36380 bp, 36 predicted proteins | sample M_130207_XF_Meta_FD_187312 | JGI IMG/M metagenome (GOLD analysis project Ga0209086, IMG submission 187312) | Freshwater microbial communities from Lake Montjoie, Canada to study carbon cycling - M_130207_XF_MetaG (SPAdes) (version 2) | ecosystem: Environmental > Aquatic > Freshwater > Lake... | reverse complement strand
CGTGGTGCACGGAAACCAATCGGAAAGCATGGCCACGCATGTGCGGGCTACCCCGCTCGAGTCGTTGACATCCCACCCAAGGGGAGCGCGGTCATCCCACACATCTTCAAATTTTTGAAAACCAGGAATCGATTTTGCAGCCATCGTGCGAATTGGTCCAGCAGCAACAAGATTGCAGCGAATTTGTTTGCTGCCAAGTTCTTTTGCGAGGTAGCGATTCGTCGATTCGAGTGCCGCCTTCGCAACGCCCATCCAGTTGTACGCAGGCCATGCAACGGTGTTGTCGAAATCCAAACCGACAATCGTTCCTCCATTAGTCATGAGTGGAACGAAAGCATCCGCCAAGGTTTTTAGCGAGTACGCGGATATTTGCATCGCGACCGAAACGTCGGACCACTGTGCAGCCATGAAATCGTCGCCGAGGCATACAGCTGGTGCGAATCCAATGGCATGCAGTACGCCGTCTACTCGCCCAAATTGGGCTTTGGCGGCTTCGCGAGCAGAAACGATGTGTTCGTCAACAGTGACATCGAACTCCACAACTTTGATTTCGGTGCTCAGCTTGCGCGCGGTTCGCTCCGTGATGGAAAGGCCACGTCCTGCTCCCGTGAGCATGACCTGGGCGCCTTCCTCAAGTGCAAGCTTTGCGACCCCGAAGGCGAGTGAGGCGTCGGTCAGCACGCCGGTGACGACAATGTTTTTCCCATCCAAAATTCCCATGCCTATGACCGTAGTTCCCGAGTGTGGTTTGTGTAAGGCTTCACGTATGCGGATTGGAATTATTGGCGGCACCGGGCCAGCAGGAAGCGGGTTAGCCCTGCGAATGAGCGTTGCCGGTCATCAGGTGCTTATCGGGTCTCGGTCAAAAGAGCGTTCAGAAGAAAAGGCCGCTGAGCTGATTGCTCAATGGCCCGAACACAAGTTGAAATTCGACACTGGCACGAATGAAGCCGCTGCCAATTGTGACTTGATTGTTGTCGCAACGCCTTGGGATTCAACTGCCACCATTGTTGGCGAACATGCCGAAGCATTGCGCGGCAAGGTTGTGGTCACTATGGCGAACGCTCTAGTGAAGGTTGGTAAAGAGTTTCAACCATTGGTTCCACCGCGGGGAAGTATTGCTGCGCACGTGCAAGCTGAAATTCCTGGCAGTCGCGTCGTTGCTGCAATGCAGCATCTTCCTGCAAAGGAACTTGGCAATCTGAATCATCACGTTGATTCCGATGTGTTGATTTGTTCAGACTTTCCAGAAGCGATCGAAATTGTCAGCGATCTGGTTGCACAAATTCCTGGCTGCAGACCACTGAGCACAGGTCGCTTGTCAAATGCACTTGCGCTCGAGGCATTCACCGCAGTGTTGTTGCAGTTGAATGTGCGCTACAAAACACGAGTGGCTCCACGGCTTACCGGAATTCCAGACGTTGACCCGATTAGTGGTCGCAATATGAAGTTGGACTGATCAACTTGACGATGAAGTTGTTTGATACCGCGCAGCAAGAGATAGTCGAATTTGCTCCGAACCCAACGGTGCTGATGTACACGTGCGGAATTACTCCGTACGACGCGACGCACTTAGGTCATGCCTTCACCTTTATCTCTTATGACGTACTACAGCGTCGGCTGATCGATATGGGCCATCAAGTGAAGTGCGTGCGCAACGTCACCGACGTAGATGACCCACTGTTTGCCAAAGCCCGCGAACTTGGTGTGCATTACCTTGATCTTGCAGCAGGTGAAGAGGCGCGTTTCGAATCGGACATGACTGCGTTGAACGCACTGCCTGTGCACAGCACTCCGCGCGCATCTTCGGCAATTCCCGACATTCGCGGATTCATCGGCATGGTGATTGACCGCGGGTTTGCTTATGAATCTGGTGGTTCGGTGTATTTCGACGTGGAGAAGTTTCCACAGTTTGGCAGCGTGTCGCATTACAGTCGCGAAACCATGATTGCGCTTGCTCGCGAGCGCGGCGGCAATGTTGACGACCCACATAAACGCAACCCACTCGACTTTGTGTTGTGGCATCCATCAGCATCTGACGAACCATCGTGGGACACCATGTGGGGAGCGGGCCGACCTGGTTGGCACATCGAATGTTCCGCCCTTGCACTTCGCGAACTTGGAACCACAATCGACCTGCACGGTGGCGGAAGCGACTTAATTTTCCCGCATCACGAATGCGAGCGAGCCCAATCTGAAGCTGCAACTGGCCAACAGTTTGTGAAGCACTGGATGCACGTGGCGATGGTGTCGATGGATGGCCACAAGATGTCGAAGAGCCGTGGCAATTTGGTGTTCGTCGATAAGTTGCGTACCCAACATGACCCGATGGCAATTCGATTGGGACTGATTGAGCACCACTACCGCACGGAGTGGGAATGGGACGACCAACTCATGGCGCGTAATGAGGCGCGACTTGCGCAATGGAAGTCAGCGGCACAGTTAGGAAACTCGCAAGGTGACTCTGGGTTGCTTGCAGAGGTGCGCTCGGCTCTAGATAATGATCTCGATACGCCTACGGCTGTAGCACTCGTCGATGCTGCAGCAAAAAATGGAGTAGCAGTAGGAGACAGTGCACGCCTACTAGGGGTCGTTATCTGATGTCGACGCGGGTCGATGACTTGTATTCGGGTGCTACCGAACTGCAGTCGCGAATTCGACCTGCTGTGCGAATAGTTGCTAACCGACTGTGGCGTTTCGACCTTCAAGGGTTTGAGCAACTTCCCGAAACCGGCCCAGCAATTTTGTGTGCCAACCACGTCAGTTTTTTGGACTCAGCGTTTCTCATCATCCAAGCACCACGCAATATTTCTTTTGTCGGTAAGAGCGAATATCTCGATTCCTGGAAGACGCGACGATTATTTCCCGCGCTTGGCATGATTCCCATTGATCGCGAAGGTGGGGAGAAGGCGCAGGTTGCACTTGATGCGGCAGAAAATGTCTTGCAACGTGGAGAACTGTTTGGCATTTTCCCAGAGGGAACACGAAGTCGAGATGGGATGTTGTACAAAGGCAAAACCGGCGCTGCACGATTGGCCGTCAAACTTAATTGCCCAATTTTTCCCGTTGGCATTGTTGGCACACGTGAAATTCAGCCACCCGATGCAAAACTGCCTCGCGTCGGTGGGCGAGTCAGCATCACGATCGGCAAAGCAATTTTGCCCGAACGATATGCACAGCGCAGTGACGATCATTTCGTGTTGCGAGAAATGACTGATGAAGTGATGTTTGAAATACAGTCCATGACTGGCCAGCAATATCGAAATGTCTATGCCAGTAAACGGCAGGACGAGCAGTTGCCATTGGGGGAACAACAGAGAGTGCCAGTCGCCACGGGCAAATAGGGCGGTCCGTGTAAGGCTCGCGAACCTAGACTGAAGACGCGATGAATGCAGCAACTCTTGATGTCACACTGCCAGATGGTTCTGTACGGACACTGCCGGCTGGTTCGACAGGGCTTGACTTAGCTCAATCCATTGGGTCACGGTTGGCTAAGGCGGCGCTCGCAGCGGTTGTCGATGGCAACGAAGTGGATATTTCGGTGCCATTGCGCGATGGGGCACAGGTCGCGATCATCACTGCGGATTCAGAAGCAGGTCGTCATGTGCTGCGTCACTCAACTGCTCACGTGCTTGCACAAGCGGTGCTGCAACATTTTCCTGGCGCCAAATTCACTATTGGCCCAGCCATTGAAGATGGCTTTTATTACGACTTCGAACTTCCTGATGGCAAAACATTCAGCGATAACGATTTAGAAGCAATTACCGAGCGCATGCGCGCAATTGTAAAAGCCGATCAACCGTTTGTTCGCTCGGAAATGAGCGCGGCAGAAGCGCTTGCATTATTTGTTGACCAACCGTACAAGTGCGAAATTATTGAGCGCGTAACAACTGGCGCAGCCGATGGATCGGATGCGAGCGAGGTTGCTGGCGATGGATCTGTCAGCGTGTATCGCAACACCGAAAGTTTTGTTGACTTGTGTCGTGGACCGCACGTTCCAAGTACTGCACGTCTTGGTCATTTTGCGTTGATGAAAGTTGCCGGCGCGTACTGGCGCGGAAATGAAAAGGGTCCGATGCTGCAGCGCATTTATGGCACTGCATGGGAGTCGAAGGCTGCACTCGAAGAGCACATCACGCGAATAGCTGAAGCCGAAAAGCGCGATCATCGTCGTCTTGCAACCGAAATGGACCTGCTGTCGTTTCCATCCGAATTAGGTGGCGGTCTTGCGGTATGGCATCCAAAGGGTGCGATCGTGCGCAAAATCATGGAGGACTACAGCCGATATCGCCACCAAAACGGCGGCTATCAATTTGTGTTTACTCCGCACATTGCAAACGCGCAGTTGTTCGAAACTTCTGGTCACCTGCATTTCTACAAAGACGGCATGTATCCGCCAATGGAAATGGACAACGGCACGTACTACCCGAAGCCGATGAACTGTCCGATGCACTGCTTGATCTATCGCGATCGCCAACGCAGTTACCGCGAACTCCCACTTCGCTTATTCGAACTGGGAACGGTGTACCGCTACGAACGCGCAGGAACGCTGCACGGCCTGTTACGCATTCGCGGATTTACTCAGGATGACAGTCATATTTTCTGCACCGAAGACCAAATGGCAGACGAAATTACGTCGTTGCTTGATTTTGTGCTGTCGGTGCTTCGCCAATTTGGGTTTGAAGACTTCGAATTCAAATTGTCCACTCGTGACTTGGAGAAGTCAGTGGGATCGGATGAAATTTGGGATAAAGCAACAACCGCTCTGCGCGAAGCGTTGAATCGCCATGGAGTGAAGTACTCCGTAAAGGAAGGCGATGCTGCGTTTTACGGACCAAAGATTGACATCGATGTGCGCGACGCGATCGGCCGCAAGTGGCAGCTCAGCACCATTCAATGTGACTTCAACTTGCCAGAGCGCTTCGGCTTGGAATACATCGGAAGCGACAACAGTCGCCATCGTCCAATTATGTTGCACCGCGCACTATTTGGATCTGTTGAGCGATTCTTTGGTGTGTTGTTAGAGCATTACGGCGGAGCATTCCCAGCTTGGCTTGCCCCAGTACAAGTGCGCGTCTTGGCGGTTACCTCGCAACACGAGGAATACGCGCAGTCGCTTGTGAAACGCATGCGTGCCGAAGGGTTCAGAGTCGATACTGCTGAAGCCGATGAACAATTGGGCAAGCGCATTCGTAGCGCCAAGCTTGAACGAATTCCGTTTGTATTAGTCGTGGGCGACGATGACGTAAAGAACAATACGGTTGGTGTGAACCCGCGCGGCGGCGATGTGATTCGCGATGTGAAGGTTGATGCGTTCATCGCTCAGTTGCACGACGAGACCCGCACAGAAGCCACAGCTGGAAACCTGTAATCAATATGTTGGATCGTTTGTGGAATGGCTGGCGAGCACAATATGTGCAACGCGATTCCCACGGCAAGCACTCGGACGAATCAGTATTTACAGAAATACTGAAGTCCAATCGTCCTGACGAAGAGACGTTCATCGTGCATCGCGGCGAAACGTGCTTCGTGATCATGAATGCGTTTCCGTATTCATCTGGGCACGTGCTTGTCATTCCATATCGCGAAGTTCCCGATTTAGAGATGCTTACCCCACAAGAGACAAGCGAGGTGTGGGCAACCGTTACCAAGGCGGTGCAAGTGCTGAAAGCCGAATACAAGCCACAGGGAATGAACGTTGGAATCAACCTGGGTCATGCAGCAGGTGGAAGCGTCGCACAGCACCTACACATTCACATCGTTCCGCGTTGGGGTGGCGATTCAAATTTCATGGTTGCAGTGGCGACGGCAAAAATTTTGCCGGAAGCGCTAGATGTAACTGCACAGCGAATACGAAGTCGATGGAAGGAAATGCAGTGAACGATGTAAATAGCAATGAGATCCGCGATCAACTTCCAAGCGACCTTGACGTTTCGGCATTTGTTGGGCCATATCAGTTTCCCGACAACAGCCGTCGCCGCATTCCTGGGTATTTGTATTTAGGAATCGCCGCGTTGAGTTTGTTGCTCTGGCTTGTGAGCGATCAGTCGTCCGGATTGGTGAACTACGGGTTCCTCGTGTTTGCCATAGCGCTTGCTGCGTTTGCAGTATTCGTTCTGACCTCATCATGGAAGATGACCGTCAATGAACGAGATGCATTGGTTCATGCTTCACGTGCTGTGGATTTTGCGGTTGGTCATGCATCTGCGCAGCAGGTGTGGCGAGGTGTAAGAAGTCGTCCAACTTGGCGCGTGTTTTGCTACAGCGCAGAGGAGCCCCCACTGCATCGCGGTTTGGTGTTGGTTGACGCGGTGGATGGTGAAATTCTTGAATGCCTTGTAGAAATCAACCCTGATAACGCAGCAACTACCAAGTAAGCGGCACTCACTAGTATTTAGCCAATGTTTGACGGTCGGTTCAAAACCCAAATCGAACGTTACGTTCGACCAGTAGGAGAGTCTCTCCGTCGCACTGGGCTTTCGCCGGACCACTTCACGCTGCTTGGGTTGTGTGTGGCGGCTGCATCAGCGGTGGCAATTGGCGCAGGCAAGATGCAACTTGGTTTGCTACTCGTTATTTGTTCTGCGCTTCCAGACTTGCTTGATGGAGCACTTGCAAAGGCATCTAATTCCGCCAGCCAGCGGGGAGCGTTCTTCGACTCCGTAGTCGATCGCGTGAGTGACTCGTTCTTGTTCGGCGGAGTTGCGTGGTTCTATGCCAGCTCCGATACTCCGCAGTTTTCCATCGTTCCGTTCGCCATTCTTGGCGCATCGCTCATCATTTCTTACGAGCGCGCAAAGGCAGAGTCGCTTGGGCTGTACGCCAAAGGCGGACTCATGGAACGTGCAGAGCGCATCATCTTGTTGTGCTTTGGTCTGTTGTTCGATTCGCTGTTGAAGTGGGTCATGGTTGTCATGTTGGTGCTCGTGGTGATGACTGCAGTGCAACGCTTTGCCAAAGTGTGGAAGCAAGCTGCAGTTGCTCCGGTGACAGCAGAGAAGCAAGCAATTCGTCGTTCGCGTCGCGCGTCGCGCAGAGCTCGCCGCGATGACTACCGCGCGCGTTTTCAACGTCGTCGTCGCCTGCAGTAAACCTGCGCTATGGCCGATCCGCGCGACACCGGCTTTGACGCGTTAACACTTGCTGGGTATCGGGCTGCTTCGTTATTTGCGAAACTGACTCCTGCTCCGCTTGCACTGGGTACTTCGCTCGCACTCGGTGCGCCGCTTGCATTGGGTTTTCGCGATAAAAGGGAAATGATTGAACGACATTTACAGCGAGTAAATCCTTCGCTTCGTGGATTCGCGTTACGTCAGGCTGTGCAGGAATCCTTCCAGAGTTACACGCGTTACTACTTGGAGACGTTTCGGTTAGGCGCATTGTCCAAGAAGCAAATTCAGGCCGGCCACACCGTCGACGGTTTCGAACATATTGAAAAAGGCATTGCAGATGGCAAAGGTGTTGTGCTTGGCCTTCCGCATTTAGGTGGATGGGAATGGGCTGGTCGTTGGCTTGTTGATCAGGGTTACGGGCTTACCGCAGTTGTTGAACGCTTAGATAACGACGAGCTGTTTGAGTGGTTTCGTGACATGCGCAGCAAGGTTGGGGTGAACGTCATTCCGCTCGACGACAACGCTGGGCTGCGAGTAAGCGCCGCTTTGAAAGACAATCAAGTGGTGTCGTTGTTGTGCGATCGCGATATCCCGCGCGATGGAGTTCGTTCTGGAGTGGAAGTTGAATTCTTTGGCGAACGGACCACCGTTCCTGCTGGGCCGGCTTTTTTTGCGTTACGCACCGGTGCTGCACTGTTGCCACTGGCAACGTATTTCACTCGCAAGTCCGATGGGCACCACACGGTGGTTCGACCGCCAATTCCAGTTGAACGGCAAGGTGGCTTGCGTGAAGATGTTGCGCGCATTACACAACTACTGATGATTGAAATAGAGGGTCTCATTCGTCGTGCGCCAGAGCAGTGGCACTTATTCCAACCAAACTGGCCGAGCGACCCAGGTTTTAATTCTTAAGCGAGCAATGTGCGCAGTTCGTTTAAGCGCTCGTGATTTACGCGATACCACACCCACGTTCCACGCTTTTCGCTCAGCAGTAATCCGGCTTCGCGAAGAACTTTGAGGTGGTGACTCACGGTTGGTTGTGATCTTCCGGTTGGCTTCACCAAATTGCATGCACATGTCTCGGTGTTCGGAGATGCAGCGATCAAGCTAAACAACTTGAGGCGAACGGGGTCGGCTAGTGCGGCAAACCCCTGTGCAAGTCCCGCAGCCTGTGTCGAAGTGAGAGCAGCGTCTGAAACGGGGCCACAGCAATCTATGGGAGTTGCAGTAAATCGCTTCCGCTGAGGTGTCTTTGTTATATTGATGGTTGTCAATATAACAAACGAAAGAGGTAAACCGTGTCACGAGTGCAGTTGGCTTTAAACGTCAGCAATTTGAACGATGCAATTGAGTTTTACTCAAAGATGTTCAATGCCAAGCCAGCAAAGGTGCGCGAAGGATATGCGAACTTTGCCATCGCCGAGCCACCGCTCAAATTGGTGCTCATTGAACGCGCTGCTGATGACATAAGCGAGTTCCACCACCTGAATCATCTCGGGGTTGAACTTGAAGATTCAACACAGGTCGACCAATCAATTGAGCGATTCGAAAATCTTGGGCTTGTAGAAAAGATCGAAAAGGACACGGTGTGTTGTTATGCCAAGCAGGACAAAGTGTGGGTGCAATCTCCGGATGATGCGCCGTGGGAGTTTTATACCGTGTTGGCAGACTCGCCATCATTTTTTATCAAAGTAGATGGAGTTGAAGGATCGGCGTGCTGTTCATGATGCGTCGTTTAAGTGCAGAAGCACTGGGCACTGGCTTATTGATCATTGCTGTTATTGGTTCGGGCATCATGGCCGAGCGATTGACGCAAGATATTGCTTTGCAGTTGTTGTGTAATGCGGTTGCTACAGGTGGCGCTCTCGTTGCGTTGATTCTGATTTTTGCCCCAGTTTCGGGAGCATCGTTTAACCCAATCGTTGGCATTGTGGGCACGTTGCTTGGAGAGGGAACTTGGAAAGACACAGCCTTGTATGCGGTTGCTCAAACAATCGGTGGTTGCATCGGTGCAGTCATTGCCAATGTGATGTTCGATCTGGATGCAATTAACTTGTCGGAAAAAGTTCGTACCGGGTCAAACATTTGGATTTCTGAGGTTGTTGCCTCTGTTGGATTGCTTGTGGTGATTTACGGAACCATTCGCGCCAAGCGTGCCAACTTGGTTCCGTTCACCGTTGCCGCATGGATTACTGGCGCATATTTCTTTACATCGTCAACATCAATTGCAAATCCGGCAGTAACCGTTGCTCGCACTCTCAGTAACACGTTTGCTGGTATCGCCCCAGAGTCGGCACCTATGTTCATAGTCATGCAACTCGTTGGTGCGGTTATTGGTTTCGGAATCATTCGCTTCGTATTCGAAGAGAGTGCAGCGTGAGCGAATCACGAATTCCCGGCGTGTTGTTCTTGTGTACGCATAACGCGGGCCGTAGTCAAATGGGCGCAGGGTTCATGCGCTCGATTGCCGGCGACAAAGTTCGTGTGCTTTCTGGTGGGTCCGAGCCTGCGTCGAAGGTGAATCCTTCAGCGGTTGAAGCAATGAACGAATTGGGAATCGATATCGCCGACTATGTGCCGCAGAAGTGGTCGATGGAAATGCTTCACGAAGTTGATGTCGTTGTCACCATGGGTTGTGGAGACACCTGCCCGTACATTCCTGGCAAGCGCTATGTGGATTGGCCACTTGACGACCCAGCTGGCCAAGGTGTTGATGCAGTGCGTCCAATTCGCGATCAGATTAAGACGCTTGTTGAATCATTGTTGACAGAACTTGGTGTTCGTTAACTTTCAAACGCAGCAAACAACTCTGCAACAGCTTTTGCTTGTCCGCCGCTAGTGGACGACATCACGGCAATCGGGAGAACACCTGCATTCGCCCATGCGGCAAATTGTTCCCGCACCTGAGATGCATTTCCCGAAATGGTGCAATCGCGTAGCCATTCATCGGTCATGGCCTGTTGCAATTGTTCAGCAAGCGACTCTTTTGGAGTGTTGGCGATGATCGATTCGATGTTGTCCATTTCTTTGTCGTAGCCAGCCACTCGCCAGTAGTTGCGATAGTTGGGGAGCGATACATATCCCGTCAGTGTTTTGCGATGGATGGCAAACGCAGCATCGAGATCTTCACTGACCACTGTTGGCACCATGTTGGACATGAAGAACTGACCGCGAAGCGCTTCTGGAATGGATGCAACCTGTCGGCTGACGTCGCGCAGTGAAGCATTTGCCCAAATTGCTCCTTGCGACACCTCGGTGGAAAGCGCAAGCATTTTGTCGCGCAGTGTTGCCAGAAAAATCTGAGGAAGTTGTCCGGAAAACCGTTCGTTAGCGCGCATCGCCTGGACGTAGTTGGCAATATCCGAAAGTGGTTTTCCCGTAGCAACTCCCAGTCGTTGCACCACTGGACCATGACTCACTCCAATTCCAAGACCAAATCGTCCACCAGAAACCTCATGAATATGCGCTGCGGTGTTTCCTAGTTCAACCGGGTGGCTGTAATACATCGGTTGAATCGATGTCCAAAACGGAATGGTCGATGTTGCATGCGCAAGGGACACACATAAACCAAGCGTTCCGCCCAAACTTGGGCACGCTATGCCCGCAAAGCCGCGACGCTCTGCATCGACTGCGATGTCCAAGATGGCTTGGCGTTTAGTTGGCGATGCAACAAGAGAAATCGCGGGAAGTGTGTAGGTGGATGGCGAGAACGTGATCATGGCTTGAATGCTCCTTGTACGGGCCTACCGTATATGCCGTGAACATGTTGCGCATTGCCATGGTGAGCCCGTACAGCGTTTCGGTTCCCGGTGGCGTGCAGGCACAGGTGCTTGGACTGGCTCGCGAATTGCGCCGAATCGGTCACGAAGTTCGTGTCCTTGCTCCATGTGATGGTCCGCCGCCCGAACCATTTGTTACACCACTTGGCAACAGTCTGCCGACGGCCGCCAATGGTTCGGTTGCACCACTTGCACCGGACCCATCTGCAGCCATGCGTACCATTCGCGCGTTAAATGACGAAGCATTCGATGTCATCCACTTGCACGAACCAATTGTCCCTGGCCCAACGGTGACAGCGCTGCTGTTAAAGCTTGCACCAACAGTTGGCACGTTTCATGCAGCAGGGGACTCCACGTCGTATCGGGTGTTGAACAAAACCGCGCGCTGGGCTGCAGAGCATTTAACCGTGCGTGTGGCAGTCAGTGAATCAGCAAAAGAACTTGCGAGCAGATATTTGGATGGCGAGTACACCGTGTTGTTCAACGGCATCGAAGTTCAGCGTTACATGCGACCATCAACCCCACGCGAAACCTCTCCAACCATTTTCTTTTGTGGTCGCTACGAGCCGCGCAAAGGTTTAGAGATTTTGTTGCAGGCAATGGCGCACCTGCCAAAAAATGTGAAGCTGTGGATTGCCTCCGACGGGGCGGGTATCGATGATCTGCAAAATACCTATGGCGCAGATGAGCGCATTAATTGGCTTGGTCGAATAACCGAAGAAGACAAACTCGACAGGCTGGCGCGCTGTTCGGCATTTTGCGCGCCGTCATTGCGTGGTGAATCGTTTGGCATTGTGTTACTTGAAGCAATGGCTGCTGGTGCAACGCTTGTAGCAAGCAACATCAGTGGATACAACAACGTGGCGACACATGAAAAGAATGCATTGCTTGTAGAACCGGGGAACCCTGTGGCGCTAGCGGAGGCATTACACGTGGCTACAACAAACGCAACGATCCGTGAACATCTTGTGGCAGGCGGGCATGCCCGTGCACAGGATTTTTCGATGCAGCGATTGGCAGAGTCGTATGTCGAGATTTACAACAAGCTGCTCAACGATGAGGCACAGCGTCTACTCGAAATTGCTCCGAACCGATTTGTTGCAATGTTTGAAGACAGAGTGTTGCGTCGTCCGAAATTTCTGAATGGACGCCAGAACACCCATTGATCACCTGATCTCTGCGTCTTGGACTGGTGCCGTAGACTGCAAACATGAGCACAACATTGGTAGTAGTTCTCGTCCTCGTATTTCTTGCCCTTGTCGTTGGCGCTACGTATAACTCGCTGATTCGTCGACGCAATGAAGTGGACAACGCTTGGAGCCAAATTGACGTGCAGCTGAAGCGTCGTCTAGATCTCATCCCCAACCTCGTCGAGACGGTGAAGGGGTACGCAGCCCATGAAAAAACGGCGCTTGAAGCCGTTATTGCTGCACGCAACTCGGGCTTGGCCGCATCGGCAAACCCGCACGCTCAGGCTTCTGCCGATAACGCGATGACTGGTGCACTGCGCCAATTATTTGCATTGTCGGAGTCGTATCCAGACTTGAAGGCAAACCTTGGGTTTGTTTCGTTGCAAGAAGAACTTTCCAATACCGAAAGTCGCATTGCCTATGCGCGGCAATTCTACGGAGACGCAGTTTCTACGTTTAATACAGCAATTCAAAAATTTCCCACCGTGTTACTCGCGGGCATGTTCGGTTTTTCGGCAAGAGATTTTTTTGAAGCAGAAGACGCCGCACGTGTTGTTCCGGAAGTGAAGTTCTAACTATGAATGACCTCATCGCATCAAATAAACGTCGAACATTTTTCTTGATGTTCGGTTTTGTTCTCGTACTCGTCTTGGTTGGCTTCGCAGTTGGAACTCTCATCGGTAATGGCGTTACCGGCACCATTATCGCACTCGTTATTTCTGCGGTAATGGCAGTGACGTCGTATTGGAAGTCAGACAAAATTGCGCTTGCTGTTAGCCGCGCTGTTCCAGCAGACGTCAACGAGTACCGACGTTTGCACAACCTTGTCGAAGGGCTATGCATCGCGGGCGGACTTCCAAAGCCGCAGGTGTACATCATTCATGACGATGCTCCGAATGCGTTTGCTACAGGACGCAACCCGAAGAACGCCGCAATTGCCATCACCACGGGGTTGCTCAATCAGATGAATCGCGTAGAACTTGAAGGCGTTGTTGCTCACGAGTTGTCGCACATTAAGAACTACGACATCCTCGTTTCCACTTTGGCGGTCACCTTGGTCGGAACAATTGCACTGATCACCGACATGACATTGCGCATGATGTGGTGGAACGGTGGGCGAGTGAGCCGCAGCGGAGACCGAAATGATCGAGGCAATCCGCTGGCCATTATTGGTTTCGTACTATTACTGGTATCGCCAATTATTGCGCGTGCAATGCAGGCCGCAGTCAGCCGACGCCGTGAAACACTTGCCGATGTTTCGGCTGTGCGCATGACGAGATACCCGCCAGGACTGATCTCGGCATTAGAAAAACTTCAGGCAGATAACACCGAAACACATTCGGCCAGCATGGCTACCGCTCATATGTGGATTGAACAACCGTTGTCGGGCGTGAAAGACGCGGGCAGGTTGGGTATGTGGCATAAACTTTTTAATACCCACCCGCCTCTATCCGAGCGAATTGCTTTGCTCAGGGAGATGTAAATCATGAATCGTCGAATAACTGTTTTAGGTTCCCGTTCACTGGTCATTGCAGCAGTCGTAGCGCTGTCTGCATGTGGAGGATCAAGCGGGTCATCCACAGCATCAACCGACTCGGTTCCAACCACCGATGTGGCAAGTGATGTTCCGGTTAACCCACTACTTGGAACTCCTCTAGAAGATCCGACAACAGCCACACGTCCCGCAATGGTGGTCAAGATCGACAACCATCCAGGCGCCCGTCCTCAGGCAGGAATCAATCAGGCTGACATTATTTTTGAAGAGAATGTTGAAAAACTCACTCGCTATGCCGCGGTGTTCCAAAGTTTGGGTTCAGATCCAGTTGGACCAATTCGCAGTGGTCGCTTCCAAGACATCAACTTGCTCGGTTCGCTGAACAAGCCATTGTTCGTATGGAGCGGTGGGAACAGCAAGGTGTCCGCAGCGATTGCTAAATCAGATCTCACCGATCTCAGTTACTTAAAAGTAAATACTGATGGTGGATTCAAGCGCAGCGAAGACTACAAAGCTCCACACAACTTGTTCGCAGAAACCACGAAGCTATGGACGCTTGCTCCTGCAGGTTCATCAGCTCCGTCAACTCAGTTTGCGTATCGCACCGTGAGCGATGCAAATGCTTCAACATCTAAAGAGGCCATTGGTCTGAAGGTGTCGATGGACGGCGTCAAAGCGCAATGGGATTGGGATGCAACTACAAAAGAGTGGGCACGCACGCAAGACGGCACACCAGTTGTTGACACTGCCGATGTTGCTTTGTCGGTTCCTAACGTGATTGTTCTTGAAGTGGAGTACACCAACTCATACAGCCCAATTTCAAAGACTCTTGGTTCGGGGAAGGCATACGTCTTCACCAATGGTGTGATGTACGAAGGCACTTGGACACGCACCGATCGCTTGAAGCCATTTGAGCTGAAGGATTCTGCTGGAGGCGTAATTAAGTTGACGCCCGGCCAGACATTTGTTGAAGTTGCACGTGCAGGTAAAACCGCAGTGGTTTCTCCTGGCATGACGCAAGACGAGGTCAAATTCCCGTAATTCGCGATCGGGATTTCCCCGAGTTGGCTTATGGGTCACGCAAGGCTGGTCGGTACGCTTATTGCTATGACTACTAGCAAGGGCAATTCGGCTTCTGGGCCAATGAGGGTAAATCGTGGCTTGGCAGAAATGCTCAAGGGCGGCGTCATTATGGACGTAGTCAACCCAGAGCAGGCAAAGATCGCCGAAGATGCTGGCGCAACTGCGGTTATGGCACTCGAGAGAGTTCCAGCCGACATCCGTCGCGATGGTGGAGTTGCTCGCATGAGTGATCCAGAAATGATTGAAGGCATCAAAGCTGTTGTCACCATTCCGGTCATGGCTAAAGCTCGTATCGGTCACTTCGTTGAAGCACAGATTCTTGAAGCACTCGGCGTCGACTTTATTGACGAGTCTGAAGTGCTCACACCGGCCGACGAAACGCACCACATCGACAAATTCGCATTCACATCTCCGTTTGTGTGCGGTGCAACAAATCTCGGTGAGGCCCTTCGTCGCATTAGCGAAGGCGCTGCGCTCATCCGTTCTAAAGGTGAAGCAGGAACGGGAAACGTTGTCGAAGCAGTTCGTCACTTGCGCAGTATTTTTGGCGACATTCGCCGCATTACACAGGCCGATTCTGCAGAGTTGTTTGATTGGGCGAAGAAGCTTGGTGCACCATTGCCACTCGTGCAAGAAATTGCAGAGACGGGCAAGTTGCAGGTACCGATCTTTTGTGCTGGCGGAATAGCCACACCTGCAGACGCAGCATTGGCAATGCAGCTTGGCGCAGAAGCGGTGTTCGTAGGGTCAGGCATTTTCAAGAGCGATGATCCGTCGCCACGCGCGAAAGCAATTGTTCAGGCAACTGCGCACTTCCGCGATGCTCATGTGTTGGCAAAAGTAAGTCGCAATCTTGGCGCGCCGATGACCGGTATCGGAATGGACAAGATCAACGAGCGCTACGCCGACCGCGGCTGGTAAAGCAGCACCACTTGTCTCGCGTAGTTGGCGTTCTTGCATTGCAGGGCGCTTTCGAAGCTCATCAACATGTTTTGCGCGAACTTGGGTTCGAAACAGTTCAAGTTCGATCACCAGCAGAATTGGAATTGGTCGACGCGTTAGTTATGCCTGGCGGTGAGTCCACCACGATGTCGCATTTGCTGGTGACTTCGGGATTATTCGAATCTATTGATGCACGGCTGAAACAGGGGATGCCAGTGTTTGGTACGTGTGCCGGAATGATCTTGCTTGCACAGGGTGTGCTTGATGGCCGATCGGATCAAAAGAGTTTTGGGGCCATCGATATTGATGTGAAGCGCAATGCATACGGTCGTCAAATCGATAGTTTCGAAACCGATATTGCCGTTGACGGATTTGTCGATGATTTCCACGCAGTTTTCATTCGTGCGCCACAGATTGCACGATGTGGCGATGGCGTAACGGTTTTGGCTCGACATGGTCAAGACGTTGTCCTCGCGCGACAGGGTTCAGTGATGGTTGCATCATTTCATCCCGAGCTCACAAGCGATATGCGCATTCATTCTTTGTTCACAGGTTTACTTCAGGAGGTATAGAGATGTCCGGTCACTCCAAATGGGCAACCATCAAGCGCAAGAAGGGCGCTATTGATGCTGCACGCGGAAAGATTTTTGCGAAGATGTCGCGTCAACTTGAAGTAGCCACGCGTGAAGGCGGCGGAGATCCATCGAGCAATGCAACGCTGCGAACCATTATTCAAAAAGCCAAAGCAGCTCACATGACAAACGACGCAATTGATCGTGCTGTAAAGCGTGGTCTTGGAGAACAAACCGGAGCAGCATTTGAATCCGTGACGTACGAGGGTTATGCACCAGGTGGAGTAGCCATGTTGGTCGATGCGCTGACGAATAATCGAAATCGCACCGCAGCAGACGTGCGCATGGCATTCAGCAAATCGGGTGGCGCGTTGGCTGAACCCGGTGCAGTGGCTTGGCAGTTTTCACGAAAAGGCATCGTGCAAATTGAAAAGAACATCAGTGAAGACGACGTAATGCTCGTTGCCTTAGACCACGGTGCAGAAGATGTTGCTGATGACGGCGATTCATGGCGTGTAACGTGCGAATCAACCACAGTGTTCGAACTGAAAACTGCGCTCGAGGGTGCGGGAATGAATGTAGTGTCGGCTGCAAGCACCATGGTGTCGTCAATGAGCGTTGCCGTAACGGGCGCAGATGATGCAAAAGCAATTTTGAAAATTATGGATGATCTTGAAGACAACGACGATGTACAAGATGTCTACGCAAACTTTGACATTTCAGACGAACTATTAAACGAGGTAGCACAATGACAATCAACGTTGGAGATCAAGCACCGCAGTTCACACTGCCGGGCACAGGCGGCAAGTCATTCTCACTTTCCGACTTCACAGGCAAGCCAGTGGTGTTGGTGTTTTATCCGGGCGACAACACGCCGGTATGCACCAAACAGCTGTGCTCGTACAACAATGAAATGAGTGAGTTCGATTCTGTCGGCGCTCAAGTGGTGGGAATTTCCGCACAAGATGTGGCCAGCCATGACGAGTTTTCGGGTAAGCACGGGTTCTCGTTTCCGCTTCTTGCCGATGTTGATAAATCAGTTTCCAAGCAATACGGCATCCTCGGTCCACTTGGGATACCTCGCCGGAGCGTGTTCGTCATTGATGGATCCGGGGTAGTCCGCTACGTTCACCGTGCTCTTGTGGGGCTTTCCTTCCGCCCAGTAGAGGAATTAGTGGCTGCGGTAGAAAAGGCCAAACTCGGTCAGTAGGCCCAACTAGGCTTGAACATATGTTCGCCCCGTCGTCCACCGTGGTACTGGGTATAGACCCTGGCCTCACGCGGTGCGGGTATGCGGCACTGGCCCCAATCGCGGGCGGATCTATTGAAGCCATTTCAATGGGCGTGTTGACTTCGCCCAAAGAGGACTCCCTTCCGCGACGGTTGGCATTGTTGCAGTGTGATCTTGAGGCATTGATCGCTGAAGTGAAGCCGACCGCCATTGCAGTAGAGCAAGTGTTTTTCCAAAACAATGTGCGCACCGCAATGAGCGTTGGGCAGGCAAGTGGCTTGGTGTTAGCTCTTGCTTACAAATTGGGCATCGAGGTGGTGCAGTACACGCCGAGTCAAGTGAAGAGTTCAGTTGCTGGTTCTGGCACTGCAAATAAATTGCAAGTGCAAAAAATGGTGCAACGGCGACTGGGGCTCAGTGTGTTGCCAACACCTGCTGACGCAGCTGATGCTGCAGCAGTTGCGTTGTGTCATCTGGCGGTTTCTCCGCTAGCAAACAGTGTGAAGCGCGCAACAACGGGTGCAAAGTCATGATCGGCTCGCTGCGCGGAATAGTTGTGGAGCGCAATGCTGATTCAACGGTGTTATTTGAAGTTGGTGGTGTTGGCTATTTGGTGCACGTCACTCCACGTACGCTTGCCGAACTTGAGCCAACCTCGAATGCATTCATGCACGTGTACCACCACATTCGTGAGGATGCACAAACGCTGTTTGGTTTTCTTGAAAAGGAAGAACGCGTTGCATTCGACACGTTGATCGCAACGCATGGCATTGGGCCAAGCATGGCCATGTCTATCTTGGCCACTCATTCACCTCGGGCACTGATCGATATTGTTGCCACCAACGATCACGGTGCTCTCACGTTGGTACCTGGTGTGGGTAAAAAAACTGCCGAGCGTTTGCTCATTGAATTGCGCGGCAAACTGCAGCTGCCAGTACTTGATGCAATGGTGGATGGAAAATCTGTTGGTACGTCGGTAATGACCGACGTCCGCGAAGCACTTACAGGTCTCGGTTACTCAAGCGAAGAAATTCGCGAAGTGTTGCGTGATCTTTCTGCAACCGACACTGCTGAAAATGTATTACGTCAAGCCTTGAATGCGTTAGGAGTACGACGTGCGTGAAGAATTTGTAGACCCGCAGTACCGCCCAGAGGATCACATTGAACAAGCCGATGAAACGGGATTGCGTCCCAAGTCGCTCGACGAATTTGTTGGGCAGCGAGAACTGAAAGAACATCTCGGCATTGTGCTTGAAGCCGCTCGCCGTCGCGGGCAAGCAGCAGACCATATTTTGTTGGCTGGCCCTCCAGGACTTGGCAAGACAACGATGGCATCCATCGTTGCTTCAGAAATGAATGCCCACATTCACATCACCTCTGGCCCAGCACTTGAGCGCGCTGGAGATCTCGCTGCAATTCTGACGAAGCTAGAGCCCAACGACGTGTTGTTCATTGATGAAATTCATCGTCTATCGAGAACAGTTGAAGAGATTTTGTATCCAGCAATGGAGGACTTTCAGATTGACATCGTTGTTGGTAAGGGACCAGCTGCCTCGTCCATTCGCCTAACTCTTCCGCGTTTTACTTTGATTGGCGCCACCACGCGTACGGGAATGATTACAGGACCATTGCGAGACCGCTTCGGTCTTGTTGCCAGACTCGATTACTACGACGATGAAGAACTGCAACGCATTGTTCGACGCGCTGCCGGAATATTGGATGTCACCATTGACGATCAAGGTGCAGCAGAAATTGCCCGACGTTCGCGTGGCACTCCGCGCATCGCCAACAGGTTGCTGCGTCGCGTTCGCGATTTCGCGGAAGTCAGAGGCAATGGAAAAGTGAACAAAGCATCTGCGCGCGAAGCGTTGTCGGTGTTTGGCGTTGACGACCTTGGGCTCGACAAGGTCGACAGAGCGGTGCTCGGTGCAATTTGCAATCAGTTCAATGGCGGACCTGTTGGGCTTTCCACGCTTGCCATCAGCGTCAGCGAACAAACCGAAACCATCGAAGACGTCTATGAACCGTTCCTCATTCAGCAGGGGCTCATCGCGCGCACGCCGCGTGGTCGAGTGGCAATGCCTTCGGCATGGACGCATTTAGGTCTTGTCGCACCAGCGCAAGATCCTCACCTGTTTTCCTGACAAACGTACATTTCGAGATGTAGGTTTTTGATCTTGGATATTTCACATATCGACTACGTGTTGCCAGACGAGCTCATTGCTCAAACGCCCATTGAGCCACGGGACTCTGCTCGGCTTCTTGTAGATGCGGCGGATGAAATCGAGCATCGACAGGTGAGCGACATTGTTGAATATTTGCGCGCAGGAGACGTTCTCGTTGTGAATCACACTCGTGTGCTGCCTGCTCGGCTCAAACTAAAGAGACGCACTGGAGGAGCGGTGGAAGTGCTGTTGCTGGAAGAACGTGACGCAGACCAGATGCAGTGGGAAGCGCTCGTTCGTCCCGGCGGGAAACTTTCGCTCGGCGAAGAACTGATTGATTCTACGGGCGATGTGATGTTGCGAATTGGAGAACGGACGCAGGCGGGGGACACGTTCTTTGTTCAATTTGTGGCGCGCACCCACGAAGAGGCAATGCAGAAGATTATGGATACAGGTGAGATGCCGCTGCCTCCGTACATCACAACTGCGCTTGCAGATCAGAGCCGTTATCAAACGGTGTTCGCACATGACCAGAAATCATCGGCCGCGCCAACAGCGGGCTTGCATTTCACTCCTGAATTGCTTGCACGAATTCGTGAGGCCGGAGTGGAGATTTGCGAAGTTGAACTTGTTGTTGGGCTCGACACGTTTAAGCCTATTTCGGTGGAAAACCCTCTTGACCACGTCATCCATACCGAGTCGTATCGCGTACCAGCAGACACGATTGATGCATGTAAACGTGCACGAGAAAGTGGTGGGCGAGTGATTGCCATAGGTACAACAGCAACGCGAGCGTTAGAGAGTGCTGCAACATTTGGCGAGTTGCAAGGACGCACGAACTTGTTTATTACTCCTGGATACCAATGGAAAGTTGTGGACATGATGATGACCAACTTCCACATGCCGAGAACAACACTGTTACTGATGGTGGAATCTTTCATCGGTGTGAAATGGCGAGCAATATATTCAGAAGCAATTGAGCAGCGTTATCGCATGTTGTCGTTTGGCGATGCGATGCTGCTGTACCGTGGAACAAATGTTTCCAGTTGAATTCACCGAGATCGCACGCGATGGTGGCGCGCGTGCAGGAATTGCGGCAACACACAGGGGAACGTATTCCACTCCATGTTTCATGCCCGTTGGTACGCGTGGTGCAATTAAATATCTGAGCGCGTCAGATTACGAACAGATAGGCGCGCAAATTGTGTTGGGCAATACGTATCACCTGATGTTGCGCCCCGGGGCAGAGACCGTCGCTCACTTTGGTGGTCTGGGTGCATTCGCAGGTTGGGGTGGCCTTACGCTCACCGACTCTGGTGGCTTCCAGGTGTTTTCACTAGACCCTGATGTTGATGATGACGGTGTCACGTTTAAGTCGACCTATGACGGTTCGAAGCATCGATTCACTCCTGAGTCCGCAGTGCATACTCAACAGCTTCTTGGTGCCGATATTCAGATGGTGCTCGATGTGTGCCCACCGCTTCCTTCGCCTCCACATGTTGTGCGCTTAGCGCTGGAACGAACGTCAGCGTGGGCTGAACGAGCAAAGGTCTCGCACACGCGTGAAGATCAATCGCTGTTCGGAATTGTTCAGGGCGGTATCGATGAGAACATGCGAACAGAAAGCGCACAGCGCACTGCGGCATTGAACTTTGACGGTTATGGAATCGGTGGTTTGTCTGTTGGTGAAACTCGCGACGAAATGATTCCTGCCCTCGCAGCCGCAGTTGCGCACCTTCCAGCAAATCGGCCGCGATATTTGATGGGTGTTGGTGACCCTGCATCACTCGTTGAGGCTGTGAATCTTGGGGTGGATCAATTTGACTGCGTTTTGCAAACTCGTTTAGGTCGTCATGGGACAGCTCTTACTTCTCAGGGTCGTGTCAATTTGAAGCGCGCAGAGTTTGTGTTGAGCGATGAACCAATTGACGCTCAATGTTCATGCATGGTGTGTCGGCGTCATTCACGCGGTTACATCCGTCACCTGTTTCAAGTCGGTGAGCCAACGGCTTCGCGTCTTGTTTCGATTCACAACGTGGCCTGGACTATCGAGCTCATGAATCAGATGCGCAGGGCAATTGTCGATGGCTCGTTTGCCTCACTTCGAGAGGAAATACTTGCTGTGTGGGGGAACGCGATGGGATCAGCGGCCTCCTAGCGTTGCGTTAGGCGAGTAGAGTCATTGCCTATGTTCCACGTCATTTCAGTCCTCGCGGCCTCCAGTTCATCTTCAAGTTCGCCGCTCAGTTTTTTACCGATCGTTGCCATTTTTGGAGCGATGTACTTCGTGCTCATTCGCCCACAGCGCAAGCGCGCTAAGGAGCAAAAGGATCTTCAGGGTGCCCTCGCCGAAGGAGATCACGTTCTCTTGAATTCGGGTATCTATGGCTACATCTCGCAAATCGAAGAAGACAAGCCGTACATCTGGTTTGAAGCCAACACCGGAGTCGAATTCCGTATTAACCGTTCAGCCGTAGCGGGAAAGACCCCGGATCCTGCCAACCCAACTGCAGAGCAGAAGTAGTAGTTCGCGCACATGGTTCGTCGTCTCGTTGTTTCTTTGGTCGGAGTGATCGTTGTTGTATTTGGCCTACTTGTAGGCAACCTCGTTGCAGGAAACGTTCCTGCACTCGGGCTTGACCTTCAAGGTGGCGCATCGGTAACGCTGCAACCCGAAGGAACATACGATGCGAAAGCACTCGATGTTGCGCTCACCATCATTCGCGCTCGCGTTGACTCCATTGGCGTATCCGAGCCAGAAATTATTCGTCAGGGTGACACTGTGGTGGTCAACCTTCCTGGTGTTCAAGATCAGCAACGAGCACTGGACATCATTGGCAAGCAAGGTCAATTGTTGCTCCGTCCGGTTTTGCAAGCTGGAACAATCAACACAGGCACCGACACAACTGTGCCTGGCGCAACGACAGTTGTTGACTCAACGTTGCCAGCTTCCAGTGGACCAGGAAGCTCACGACGTGTTGCCGCAACAACAGTTCCGCCGACTACTGCAACTCCAGTTTCAACTTCGCCATCGACAGTTGCAGCGACACCAAGTTCGACTCCATCGCTTGCTGAAGTGTTGGCAAGTCAAGATGCCAACGACCCGAATGCAACTGTGGTGTTGCTCGGCAAGAACGGCGATGTTTTCTCGGCAGGTCCAGCTGGAGCATCTGGTTTGGTGTTTAGCAACGATGCCACTGCCGAAGTGAATAACGGATCATGGAGCGTTGTAGTTGGTCTGCTGAAAGGCTCTGCAGGAGAAGACATTTGGAATGCATTGTCAACACGCTGCTTTAACAAAGATGCAACGTGCCCAACCGGTCAAATTGCCATCGTGCTCGACGGTGAAGTCATTTCGGCACCAGTCGTGCAACAGGCCGTGTTTACCGGTGGCAATGTGCAAATTTCGGGAAGCTTCGATGAGGCTGAGGCTCGTGACTTGGCCAAGATCCTTGAGTTCGGTGCTGTGCCAGTGAAATTTTCTGTCGCCACCGTACAAACAGTTTCACCAACTCTGGGCAAAGACTCATTGCGAGCAGCAATTATCTCCGGGCTTGTTGGTGTGCTTCTCGTGATGCTGTTCTTCTTCTTTTACTATCGTTTGCTCACCATCGTCGTGGTCGGCGGTCTCTCTATTTCAGGTGCATTCCTCTGGAGCATCATTGCGTATTTGTCGAAGACCAACGGCTTAGCGCTCACACTTTCAGGTGTTGCTGGAATCATTGTGTCCATTGGTGTCACTGTTGACTCCTATGTGGTCTTCTTCGAGCGACTGAAGGACGAATTGGTCAGTGGTAAGACCATGCGTGGAGCGGCTCAACGCAGCTTTGCTTCGGCATGGCGCACCATTTTGGCTGCCGACACCGTGTCGTTTATCGGCGCAATCATCCTGTGGAAACTGACCGTTGGTTCAGTTCGCGGATTCGCGTTCTTCCTCGGCCTCTCCACATTGGCGGACGTTTTTGTTGCCTACTTGTTCACTCGGCCAGCAATTCTGTTGCTTGCACGATCGAAGTTCATGGCAGGTCGCAACGTACTCGGCGTAGTAGTTGCAAAGGAGGTGACGGCATGAGCGGAAGCCTTGGTCGTCTGTATCGCGGTGAAACAACGTTCAATTTCTTTGGACGCAGGTGGTGGGGTTTTGGTATTTCCATAGCGCTCATGGTGATCACCGTGCTCTCGTTATTCACACGCGGGCTGAATCTTGGAATGGATTTTGAGGGTGGAGTGGCGTGGGAAGTTCCAGCGAAGTCGCTAACTGTCGACGACGTAAAAACAATTTTGGATGCCAATGGCGTGTCCTCAACTGATGCAAAGATCCAGGTGCTCAATGGATCCGATGGTGATCGCATTCGTGCTCAAGTTGGTGCTGAATCGGAATCAGTGAAGACTGCGGTTCAGAATGCACTTGCTGAAAAAGCAGGAGTGAAATCCGACGACGTGAGTGTTGCGTTGGTCAGTTCGTCGTGGGGTCGCAGCATTACGGAAAAGGCAGCACGAGCATTGCTGGTGTTCTTCCTTGTGGTGTCGCTGTACATCGCATGGCGTTTTGAATGGAAAATGGCAATCTCCGCAATTGCGGCCATGGCGCACGACGTGTTAATTAGCGTTGGTGTGTATTCGGTAACTGGTCTTTCGGTCACTCCAGCAACGGTTATCGCGTTCCTCACCATCCTGGGGTTCTCGTTGTATGACACCATCGTGGTATTCGACAAAGTGCACGACAACACGAAGCGATTCTCGGCATCGCGCGTGTCGTACGGAGACATCACGAATGTTTCCATGAACCAAGTGCTCATGCGCTCGATCAACACTTCGCTGGCTGCAGTGTTGCCGGTACTTTCACTGCTTGTACTCGGATCATGGATCCTCGGAGCGGTTGCACTGCAAGAGTTTGCTCTTGCGTTGCTCGTTGGCTTGATGCTCGGGGCATACTCATCGATTTACATCGCAACGCCGTTGCTCGGAATTTTGAAGAGCCGTGAAACAAAGTTCAAGCCGATGGCAAACGAATTACATTTAGGCGAAGACATGGCGCGAATCGCCAGTTCAGGAAAGAAGCCAACTCGTATTGCCGCTGCAGAACCTGGAAATTTGGCAAGTGCAGAAAATGCCACTCGTGAAGTCGCTTCAGTTGCGGCTGCACTGAGCCACCCACCACGGCCGCGCAAAAAACAACGCAGATAAGGATCGCTCCAGATGAGCACGACGTCGCGAGTTCTTCCATGGCGAAGGAATCATTCTGCGGTTGTCGAAGATCTCGTGCCGTTGCTGTCGGCATACAAGCGACGTAACCCAAAGGGCAACGTTTCGCTCATCAACGCCGCGTATGAAATGGCGAGCGCAGCACATAGCCATCAATCGCGAATGAGTGGTGAGTTGTACATCAGCCACCCAATTGCAGTTGCCCGAATTGTTGCTGAAATTGGGCTCGACGAAGTTTCCCTCGTTGCCGCTTTGTTGCACGATGCGGTTGAAGACACGGAAATCACACTTGCCGATGTCGAGGCACGTTTCGGGGCAGAGGTTGCTGGCATCGTTGACGGTCTCACCAAGCTTGAGCGACTGCAGTTTGATTCACGCGAGGCGCAGCAAGCAGCAACAATGCGCAAAATGCTGGTGGCGATGGCTAAGGACATGCGTGTGCTCATCATCAAACTGTCCGATCGCATGCACAACATGCGCACGATCGCGTCAGCTCCCGTCGACAAGCAGCGTCGCATAGCGCAGGAGACACTCGACATTTACGCGCCGCTTGCTCATCGATTAGGCATGCAGGAAATGAAACAGCAGCTTGAGGACTTGTCTTTTGCTGCCTTGTTCCCGAAGCGATATGCCGAGCTTGACTATTTGGTGTCCATTCGTGCGCCCGAGCGAGATGTGTATCTGGCGAAGGCTTTGGGTCAGGTGAACACCTGGCTGTCTGCAGTGAACATCAACGCCGAGCTCACCGCGCGCGGCAAGCACTTGTGGAGCCTGTACGAAAAAATGGTGCAGAAGGGTAGAGACTTCGACGAAATTTTTGACCTCATGGCTATTCGCATCGTTGTGGACTCGGTCAAAGATTGCTACGGAGCACTGGGTGCCATTCACGGCAAATGGAAACCCGTAGTGGGTCGCTTCAAGGACTACATCGCCATGCCGAAGTTCAACTTGTATCAGTCGCTGCACACCACAGTGATTGGTCCGGGTGGCAAACCAATTGAAGTGCAAATTCGTTCGCGTGACATGCACCAGCGCGCCGAATGGGGAGTGGCATCACATTGGTCGTATAAAGACGGTGTCGCAAGCACTGATATCGACTGGCTCAATCGAATTATCGATTGGCAAGACGAGGTGTCGGACCCGCGGCAATTCCTGGAAAGCCTGAAGACCGACCTCGAACAAGATGAGTTGTTTGTCTTTACGCCAAAGGGCCGAGTGATTGCGCTTCCGCTCGATGCAACGCCAATCGATTTCGCATACGGCGTGCACACCGAAGTTGGGCACACCTGTATTGGTGCACGGGTGAACGGTCGACTCGTTTCGTTGGACTCACGCCTGAATTCTGGAGATACCTGCGAGATTCTCACTTCGACTGCAGAAGATGCCGCGCCGTCTGAAGAGTGGGCAAATTTTGTTGTCTCACCAAAAGCGAAGAGCAAGATTAAGCAGTGGTTCTCACGTGAGCGTATGGAAGATCTCGTTGACACGGGCCGTGATGATCTTGTTGAGCACATGCGTAAACACGGCTTGCCCGTGCAGCGAGTGTTGACGTCTGAAGTATTTGCGCAAGAGCGTGAAGCAATGAACTATGCAGACGATGTAACGCTGTTCCGAGCAATAGGTGAAGGACATGTGTCAGCGGAAACGATGGCGGGTCGCATTAGTCGACTGATGCGCGATGGTGGCTTTGGCGAACAGCTTTCTGTTGGCATGCGCCTCGATGCTGGCCATACCACCGAGCAGATTTCGGGTGTTCATGTAGAGGGAATGTCGGGCACGATTGTTCGCCTGTCAAAGTGCTGCACACCGGTGCCGGGTGACGAAATTATTGGCTTCCTCACCACCGATCTCGTGGTCAACGTTCACCGCGCCGACTGTTCGAATGCCATTTCGGCTGCAAGCCAAAATATTGGTCGAATGGTTGATGTTGAGTGGGCAGGAAGCGTCCATAACGCAACCTATGTTGCCGCCGTTGAGGTTGTTGCAATTGATCGGTCACGCCTCTTGCGGGATGTGGCAAATGCTCTCAGCGAAGAGCATGTCAACATCGTTTCGTGTTCTACGAATACGGGAGCCGACAGAGTGGCCCGCATGCGTTTTGAATTTGAGTTTGCGGATCCGAGTCATTTGCAGTCTGTGCTTCGCACGATTAAACGCATCGATTCGGTGTATGACGCATACCGTGTCATGGCAGGGGATCATCCAGCGTCTAATGTTCTCGCGTGAGTTCATTTTCTACTAGCCCCGGAACACGGGACATTTTGACTCCCGATGCAGCCCGTTGGCGCAAGTTTCAAGATGTGTTTGCTGGGGTGGTGGAAGAGGCTGGGTATGGACTCATCATTCCGCCAATGTTTGAAGACCTTGGTGTGTTCTTGCGACTTGGTGAAGCAACCGATGTCGTAACCAAAGAGATGTACGACTTTGAAGACAAAGGTGGTCGGCGAGTTGCATTGCGACCAGAGCAGACGGCGAGCGTATGCCGAGCATTCGTTCAGCACCGTCCAACCACACCATGGAAGGTGTGGTACGCGGGTCCAAACTTTCGTTACGAAAAACCACAACAGGGTCGGTATCGACAGTTCGATCAGGTTGGGCTTGAAGTTCTTGGAGTAGAAGATCCGTATCTCGACGCCGAAGTCATCGCACTCGCGGCACAGTTTTACGACAGGCTTGGATTGAAGGAAGTGCAGTTGTCGGTGAACTCGCTTGGAGACGCAGGAGATCGCCAACGATTTACCGATGTGTTGCGCGCGTATTTCGAAGCGCACCTCAGCGAATTGTCTGAAGATTCACAAGTCACGCTCACGAAGAATCCACTTCGCGTGCTCGATTCAAAGCGTCGCGAAGATCAAACGATTATTGCGAACGCTCCTCGTATTCGCGATTACCTGAGTCCAACGGCTGGCGAGCACTTTGCGGCAGTGCTTGCAGCATTAGACGCGCAGAATATTAAATACGTCATCGACGATCGTCTGGTGCGTGGCCTCGACTATTACCGCCGCACTACTTTCGAATTTGTCAGCACCGCGTTGCAAGCAGCGCATACCGCAATTGGTGGTGGCGGAAGATATGACGGCCTCGTAGAAGAACTTGGTGGACCGGCAACTGCTGGTATTGGTTTCGCCCTCGGACTTGACCGAACATTGTTGGCATGCGATGCAGAAAACGTGTTTCCCGCACCTAACACCGATGTGTTTGCGTTCGTGGTGGATACGACAGGGGGACATGAGGCTGCTCTGGTGTGCAATCAGCTACGGATGGCTCGCGTTGGCGCAGATCGTGCGTTCGACAATCGAAGCATGAAGGCACAGATGAAAGCTGCCGATCGCAGCGGAGCACAGGTCGCCATCATTATTGGGTCAAACGAATTGGAAGCCGGACAGGCCGTCATTAGACCGATGAATTCGGGCGAGCAATACAGCGTGAATCGTGCTGATCTGCTTACCGCAATTCAAAATGAGGTCAGCAAATTTCAATCTGCAAACTAGGCTGAAAGCCTCATGTCGTCTCCATTGCAGCCTTTAGGCGAATCAACTTCACTTCGTACTCAACTATGCGGCGGTCTTCGTGCCGAGCACATAGGCAATACCGTCACCGTGTGTGGCTGGATCGCACGCCGTCGTGAGCACGGCGAGCATCTCGCCTTCCTCGACGTTCGCGACTACAGCGGAGTAATCCAATGTGTAGTCGACAATGAAACCGATGTTCGATCCGAATGGGTAGTGCAAGTTACTGGTCGAGTACAGGCCCGTCCGGATGGCACCGTGAACACGAACTTGGCAACCGGTGACGTTGAATTGACGGACTGCAAAGTGGTTGTCCTGAACTCGGCAGAAGCACCTCCATTTCCAATCGATGCCCGTGCAGACGATGTTGACGAAAATGTTCGTTTGAAGTATCGCTATCTCGACATTCGTCGCGAGCGCATGCAGCGCAACTTACGAATTCGCGCCAAGGTCAACTCTGCAATTCGTCGCGCCATGGAGTCGCAGAGTTTTGTTGAAGTAGAGACTCCGTTCCTCATGCCAAGCACTCCAGAAGGAGCTCGCGAATTCTTGGTTCCTTCACGTAAAGAGCCTGGTTCGTTCTATGCGTTACCGCAGTCGCCGCAGTTGTGGAAGCAGTTGCTGATGGTGGCGGGTATCGATCGCTATTACCAAATTGCTCGCTGCTTACGTGACGAGGACTTGCGCGCCGATCGTCAGTACGAATTCATGCAGCTCGATGCTGAAATGAGTTTCGTCACCAAAGACGACGTACTTGGTGCAATCAGCGAAGCCGTCATGGCTGCCGCAGAAGCGGTGCTGGGCGAACGTCCACCACAAATCGAGCAGATCACGTGGCTCGATGCAATGAATCGCTTTGGCCTCGATAAACCCGACATGCGTTTTGGTATGGAACTTATTGAACTCACCAGCGTGTTTGCCGGCACCGAGTTCAAAGCATTTTCACAAGCGGAATCCATCAAGGGCATTCGTGTAGATGGTGCAACGTATCCAGACGCTGCCGCTTACGGCAGAAGCAAACTTGACGCACTCACCGATCGCGCAAAACAAATCGGCGCTAAGGGCTTGGTGTGGATGAAGGTGGGCGAAGGACTTGCTCTCGATTCGCCAGTTGCCAAGTTCTTGTCAGATGCCGAGCGTGCTGCACTTGTTGCGGCAATGGGAGCACAACCTGGCGACCTGTTGTTGCTCGTTGCCGACACATGGTCAACAACGTGCGATGTGCTTGGCACATTGCGTAATGACATCGGTCGTCCACCAGTACACGAAGGTCCATATCGATACGTGTGGGTTATTGACTTTCCGTTGTTCGTTGGCATCAACGCCACAACAGGCAAGCCACAGCCGGGCCATCATCCGTTCTGTCAGCCACACCCAGAAGACATTGAACGACTTGAATCAGATCCAATGTCAGTGCGCGCACTCGCGTACGACTTGGTGTTGAACGGTTGGGAACTGGGATCTGGTTCGATTCGAATTCACGAGCCAGAAATGCAACGTCGTGTGTTCCGTCAATTGGGCATTTCCGATGAAGACGCAGATCGTCGCTTTGGTTTCTTCTTGCAACCGTTTAAATACGGCGCGCCGCCACACGGTGGTTTCGCTTTTGGCACCGACCGTCTTGTTGCAATTCTCGCTGGCGAAGAAAACATTCGTGAAGTCATTGCTTTCCCGAAGACTCAATCGGGTAGCGATCCAATGACGAATGCTCCTACACCTGTTGGTGCTGCTCAACTCAACGAGCTGGGCATTCGACTGCTTCCTCCACCGGCGAAGAGTTAGGGTCGCATTCGGTGGGCAACGCCGAAGATCTTTTCACTGCAGCGGTGAACGAACGCTTGCGTGGTCAAGCTCCGCTTGCTGCGCGCTTGCGTCCAAAGAGCCTTGACGAAATAGTCGGACAGCAACACTTAGTTGCACCTGGTGCACCGCTACGCAAACTGATTGAGGCCGATCGTTTGTCGTCGGTCATTTTGTGGGGCCCACCGGGGACGGGGAAGACCACACTTGCCGAAGTGGTTGCACTGACAACGAATCGTGCTTTCGAACGACTGTCTGCAGTGACATCGGGCGTCAAGGATGTTCGTGAAGCAATTGAGCGGGCAACCGATCGCCTTGGCCAACATGGCAAGTCAACAATCGTGTTTGTTGATGAGATTCATCGATTCTCCACGTCGCAACAAGATGCGCTGCTGCCATCTGTTGAAAGTGGAATCATCACTCTGATCGGAGCGACCACAGAAAATCCGTATTTCGAAGTGAACGCACCGTTGCGCAGTCGCAGCACGTTGTTTCGTTTAGAGCCATTACAAACGCAAGATATTCGTGTGCTCTTGTTACGCGGTCTGGAAGCAGAAGCATTGAGTGCAACCGATGAAGCATTGAGCAAGCTGATGCAACTCTCTGGGGGAGACGGTCGTCAAAGTTTGACGGCGCTTGAAGTTGCATGTGCACTCGCACGCCCGCAACAGGTCACGCTCGATCATGTGGAAGCTGCACTTGGTGTGAGCTCGCTTCGTTATGGCCGCGACGATCACTACGACGTGGTGTCGGCGTTTATTAAAAGCATGCGCGGCAGCGATGTTGATGCATCGGTTTTTTGGCTTGCTCGCATGCTTGAAGCAGGCGATGATCCGCGATTCATTGCTCGTCGAATGATTATTTTTGCATCTGAAGACATTGGCGTGGCCGATTCACAAGCGCTAGTGATTGCGGTTTCAGCAGCCCAAGCTGTCGATCATGTTGGGCTTCCCGAAGCGCAACTGAATCTTTCGCAGTGCGCCATTTATCTGGCGCGTGCTCCGAAGAGCAATAGCTCGGCGCAGGCCATTTGGAACGCCAGGGCCGACATTCGAAACGGCGTGGATGTGGAAGTTCCGGCGCATCTACGCGACGCGCATTACTCGGGTGCACAAGAAATTGGCCATGGGGCGGGGTACCAATCACCTCATAATGCTCATTTGCAGGACGAAAAGGTGGAACAGGACTATTTACCTGCGCAAACTGAAGGGCGGGCTGTTCCACAGATTCCGTACTATCGGCCGTCAAACAACGACCGATAGGGCAAAGCCCATTGGCGTTGGAGGGTTATCACCATGATGAAGCGACTGTTTTGGTTTGTGCTTGGCGCATTCGCCGGCGTGTTTGGTGTTCGCTACGCAAAGAATAAAGCGCGCGTTGCAGCAGAGCAATTGACCCCTGGTCAGATTGCAGCCGATGTTCTTGAAGGTGCCGTGAAACTGGCACAACAGGGCATGGAAATTGTGCGTAATTTGCGTAAGGACGAAGAAGTCATTCATTTTGAGTCCGAATCGGTAACGGTCACTCAAAATCAGAATTAGCCAGTACGCGGTGCCGAACTAGACTGTTCGTAAATGTCTACCTCGCGGCCCCCAATTTCCTCTGCCAATGATCTGCGAGAGTCGTTCTCTGGGTACTTTGCCGACAAAGGACATACGCGGGTTAAATCCGCCAGTCTCATTCCCCATGACCCAACCGTGTTGTTCACCGTTGCGGGCATGGTTCCGTTCAAGCCATATTTTGTAGGTGACGAACAGGCGCCGTATAGCCGAGCAGTCACCGTGCAGAAATGCGCACGTGCTGGCGGCAAACATAACGACTTAGACGACGTTGGCCGCACGAAGCGTCACCTGGTGTTCTTCGAAATGATGGGCAACTTTTCCTTCGGCGACTACTTCAAGAGTGATGCCATCCCATGGTCCTGGGAGCTCGTAACAGAAGTGTTTGGTTTTGATGGTGATCGACTATGGATCACCGTTCATGAAAGTGATGATGAGGCTGAGGCAATTTGGCACGAAGAGGTTGGCGTGCCAATGGATCGCATTCAGCGCCTTGGCGACAAAGACAACTTTTGGCAAATGGGTGAGACGGGTCCATGTGGTCCATGTTCGGAAATTCATATCGATCGTGGACCATCCTTCGGACCAGAAGGCGGACCGCTGAACGATCCGCAAGGAGATCGCTTTCTCGAGTTTTGGAACTTGGTGTTCATGCAGTTCAACCAAGCAAAAGATGGAACGCGCACGCCGTTGCCTAAACCATCTATCGACACGGGTGCTGGTCTCGAGCGAATTCTTGCGTTGATGCAAGGAACTGACTCCGTTTGGGAAACCGATGTGCTGTTCCCGCTCATTGAGCAAGGTCAGTCGCTCACCAGTCGCAAATATCAAATTGGCAACTACGAAGATCGCGACAGCTTTAGTTTGCGAGTGCTTGCAGAACACGCGCGCTCGGCAACGATGCTCATTAATGATGGTGTATTCCCGTCGAATGAAAACCGCGGGTATGTGTTGCGACGCATCATTCGTCGCGCGGTTCGCCATGCGTATTTGTTGGGCACTGAAAAGCTAGTCATGCCAAAGCTCTCCGAGACTGCAATCGACATCATGTCGGCTGCGTATCCTGACTTGCTTGGCAACAAGGACTTCATCCTTGGTGTCATGACGAAGGAAGAAGAACGTTTCCGCCAAACATTGAAGACCGGTCTCACCATTTTGGAAGATGAACTATCGAGCGGTTCGCAAGAACTCGCCGGCCCATCAGCGTTCTTATTGCACGACACATATGGCTTTCCACTTGAGCTCACTCAAGAAATTGCAGGCGAGCGCAACGTTCGCGTCGACGTGGCCGGTTTCGAACAAGAAATGGGCGCTCAACGCGATCGCGCAAAGAGCGCTCGCAAGGGTGCAAAGGTTGGCGAGGCAACAATTGAGGCGTATCGCCACGTGATGGAAACTCATGGCATCACCGAGTTCGTTGGCTACGAAGAAACGGCGTGCGAAGCAAACGTGCTTGCAGTCATCCCTGTGCAAGATGGCGAACAGGAAGACGTTGATGTGTTCCTTGATGTCACTCCGTTCTACGCCGAAAGCGGTGGACAGGTTGGCGACGTCGGCACCATCGCTACGTCTACGGGCGAAATTGAAGTGCTCGACACCATGTTCGCGCTCCCAGGATTACGCAAGCACATTGGCAAGATCGTTCGCGGGTCAGTAACAGCGGGCCAAAGCGCTCGTGTGGCAATCAATGTTGCAGACCGCGATGCAACGCGCCGCAACCACACGGCTACTCACATTTTGCACTGGGCACTGCGCGAAGTCCTTGGCGAACATGTGAAGCAGGCTGGGTCATTGGTTTCCCCTGACCGTTTGCGTTTCGACTTCAGTCACTACGCGGCAGTGAGTGCAGAAGAAATTGAACGCATTGAGCGGTTGGCTAACGAGCAAGTGTTTGCCAACTCGGCAACAAAAAACTACGAGACGTCGAAAGACGAAGCAACGGCAGCTGGGGCAATTGCCTTCTTTGGTGACAAGTACGGAGATCTCGTGCGTGTTTTGGAAGCTGGAAAGACTTTCGAATTGTGCGGAGGAACGCACGTGAAAGCAACTGGCGATATCGGAATTATCAAAGTTGTCTCCGAATCGTCAATTGGCTCTAACTTACGTCGCATTGAGGCAGTGACAGGCGAGAACACGTTTAACTATTTGCTCGAGACCACGCGCACATTATTTAACGCTGCCGAACTCCTTGGCACGCAACCGAGCGACATCATGTCTACGGTGCAGCGCAAACTAGATGAAGTGAAATCGTTGTCAGATGAAATTAAGCAACTGCGTTCTGCCCAGGCCAGGTCGCGTGCAGGAGAGCTTGTTGCTCAGGCACTAAACGGGCATGTTGTGGCACGTATAGATGGCATTTCACCAAACGACTTGCGTGAACTCGCACTTGCTATCCGCCAAAGCCCAACTGTTCAAGCCGTTGTTCTTGGCGGAGTCACCGACACGGGTGGTGTTGCATTGGTTGCCGCGGTAGGCAATGGACTCGACGTTGCTGCTGGCGAACTCATTAAAGATGCCGCAAAGGCTGTTGGTGGCGGTGGTGGTGGCAAGGGTGACATTGCCACTGCAGGTGGTAAAAATCCGGCCGCACTCGATGAGGCATTGAATTTGGCACGCGCTGCCTTGGGCAGGGTGTCTGGTTCATAACGTGCGCGCACTCGGGATTGATCTCGGGAGTAAGCGGATTGGTGTCGCAACAAGCGACCGAAGTGGAACTATTGCAACTCCATTAACGGTGTTGAAGCGATCGGGTTCGCTTGAAACCGATTATCGGGCAATTGCTGAATTGGTCGCTGAGTATGAAATTGAATGCGTGGTTGTCGGACTTCCATTACACATGAATGGAAACTACGGCGATGCGGCGAAGTCTGCCGTCGCCGAAGTGCAGCAGTTGACTAGCGTGTTGAGTGTGCCAGTTCTCACCTTTGATGAACGTCGCACGACAGTAACTGCAGACAATATTTTGATGGAACAAAACATGAACGCGCAAGAACGTCGCAAAGTGATCGACAAGGTTGCTGCTGCTGTCATGCTGCAATCATGGCTAGATGGCAGAAAGATGACGGAAGCCCGTAGTCGTGATTGATCCACTTATCAAGATTCGCAAGACCGAAGAACAACCCGCCGAAAACTGGTACGACGACCCGTGGGATAGCCCGGAAGCACTGCGCCGTTCAGAACAATTAGAAGCTGACGTAATGCCAAATGATTTTCGGGGCCTATCGCGGCCGTTCCAAATTGTTGCGGCAGCAGTTGCTGTGGTCACCCTATTTATGGGTGCCATTGGCATGTGGTACGTGCACCAAGTCAATCCATCGGGCAAAGGCGACCCACAATCGTTCACTGTTGTGGAAGGAGACACCATCTCGTCGGTAAGTAAGCGACTTGCAGATGATGGTTTTGTGTCGAGTGCCAGCGTGTTCTCGTGGTACGTATCGCGTAAAGGCGGAATCGAATTGATTCCTGGTTATTACACCATTGCGCCAAAAGACCATATGGGCAACATCATGGCTGTTCTCAAGACACCACCATCGGCTACGTATCAGAAGGTGACGTTTCCTGAGGGCTACACCATTGCACAAATGGGAACGCGACTTGCCGAGAAAACGTTGCGCTTAAACGCCGAGCAATTCGTGGCCATGGCCAATGACCCTGCAATCGAAACTCCGTATCGCCCAGATGGCCAGCTTTCGCTTGAAGGGCTGCTCTTTCCCGACACCTATCAAATATCGGGTGATCAAAATGAACAGCAGGTTGTGCAACAGCTTGCTAAGCAAATGGTCAGAGTTGCTTCGCAAGAAGGCATCGATGATGCTCAAGCAAAAGTTGGACTTACTCCGTACAAGGTATTAATCGTTGCGTCGATGATTGAGCGTGAAGCAAAAGTTGACGCCGATCGCGCCAAAATCGCACGAGTTATCTACAACCGCCTAGAAATAAAGATGCCGCTACAAATTGATGCAACGTTGTTGTATAACGCTCCCGCAGATGCAGACTTCGCAACGCTGAAGGCAACAGACACTCCGTACAACTCCTACATCAATAAAGGATTGCCACCAACTCCAATTGCCAACCCAGGTCGCGCGTCGATTATTGCTGCATTGAACCCTGCGCCGAACCCTGCTGGTACCGACCCGCTGTGTGCAAATGTGCCAAAGCCGTGTCGCTATCTGTATTACGTGTTGTCAGATAAAGAAGGCGGACATGCTTTCGCTGTCACGCTCGCACAACATGAAGCAAACGTTGCAGCAGCGCGTCAAGCTGGCCTGCTGCCGTGAAACTCAAAACCATTGCAGCGGTTATTGGCTCGCCGGTATCGCAAAGCCTTTCACCAGCAATTCATAATGCCGCGTTCACGCACATGTCAAAACCGTGGCGCTACGTCGCAATTGATGTTGATGCGGAGTACTTCAAAGAAGAAGTATTGGCTGCACGAGAATCAGGAATGCTCGGACTCAGTATCACCATGCCGCACAAAGATGCCGCATTCGCATTGGTGCAACATCGAGACGAGATTGCACAACGCTCTGGGTCTGTGAACACCATTATTTTTGATGACGCAGGCACGTTGCGTGGTGCAAACACTGACGGTGATGGTTGCTGTGACGCGCTCGTTCGTGGTGGAGCAACAATTGCGGGAAGTCGGGCAGTAGTGCTTGGGGCAGGTGGAACCGCGCGAGCAGTGGTTGCCGCACTCGGGTTGCGTGGTGCTGCGGACATTGCCATTGTCAATCGCACA
>Ga0209086_10000429_pt1 | contig 36423 bp, 42 predicted proteins | sample M_130207_XF_Meta_FD_187312 | JGI IMG/M metagenome (GOLD analysis project Ga0209086, IMG submission 187312) | Freshwater microbial communities from Lake Montjoie, Canada to study carbon cycling - M_130207_XF_MetaG (SPAdes) (version 2) | ecosystem: Environmental > Aquatic > Freshwater > Lake... | reverse complement strand
TGTTGTTGATTTTTTTTAAGTAAGGTTTGATACTTTTTTGTATAACGATTATTTTTGTATTTATAACCTTCAGAGGTTATTACAAAATCTTTAAGTCCTAGGTCAATACCAATTGATTTTCCTGTTTTTGGTAAAGTGGTATGTGTAGTTTCTACAAGAATGGAAACAAAATATTCATTTGTTGGTGCTCTAGATATGGTACATTGTTTAATAATTCCTGTAAAACTTCTACTTAAAATTAAATCAATTGGTTCTTTAAATTTGGGTATTCGTAATTTACCTTTTTCCAATTTTACAAATTGTGGAACTTTAAAACTATTTTTCGTATGTTTTGATTTAAATTTTGGAAAACCTGTTCTTTTTTTAAAAAAACCATTATATGCGTCATCCAAACACTTTAATGAAACTTGTAACGATTGTGAATTAATTTCACTTAACCAAGAGTATTCCTCTTGTTTTTTTAATTCTGTTAATGCTTTTGCATTATCATAATAATTTAAAGTTTGTTTGTTTGTTTCATATTCTTTTTTTCTTTCATTAAGAAAATAGTTATAAACAAACCTAATAGAACCAAAATGTTTATTTAATAAAACAATTTGATCCCCATTTGGTTTAAGTTTATATTTGTATGATTTTAACATTTATACTAAATTACTTAATATAACATAAATATCAAGAAACATTAAAAAGTTCTTTTTTTAAAAAAAAATATTCAGATATTTACTATAACCACCTTCCATCCCATCGGCTAAAGACCGATGGGTTTTTCGGTGGATTTACTATAAATATATTATTTTAGAAAAATGAAAAAATTAAATGAAGAAATTCTGAGACAACATCAGTTGATGTATGAACAAAATTTCATTTTAGATTTATTGAAACAAGGACTCGAAAATGAAAAAAACACTTTTTTAAATCGAAACAAAACATACGGAGATGATTTTGAAATGGGGTCTAACGTAAAATTCGAAAATTTTAGACAAGCAACTGATAAAATTATTGAAGATTTAGAGGGTGGATATTATAACCCTTCATGGCATTACAATAGTAAAATGGGTAAGTCAGGAGAAACCTTGTTTGGTTTAGATCGAAAACATGGTGGTCACTTAAACACTACACCTGAAGGATTAGAATTTTGGAAACTAGTGGATCAAAATAAAAATAAGGATGTTTGGAAATATAATTACAAACCAACAGGAAGTCTTGGTGAGAGGTTAAGAAATTTATTGAGTAGAATACTAGAAAAGTCTTATGATAATTTATCGAAAAAATATCTTAACCCTGAAAGTATTAAGATTGTTAATTCCGATCCAAAATTAAAATTTCATTTCATATATGCTACTTGGAATGGACCAGGGTTTTTTCAAAAATTTGCAAACAAATTGAATAATAGAATTGGAAATCAAAATATCTTGAATCCCAACGAACTTTTTAAATTATCGATGCAAGATAGACGTGATAGTGTAGTAGCATCTTCGGCACCAAAAATAGAAAAAATATTCCGAGTTTGAAATCTACAAAGGGATTCCAAACTGGTCTTTTGAATTCATAGACGAAAAGGTGAGTACTTTTCTATTAAGATCTCTACCAACTTTATTAATTCGTTGTTCGAATTTTTTCATCAATGACTTGATATCTTTAGCTTTCATCACAATCTTTTCAAGAGGTGGGTTACCACTAGAAACATAATCTTTCATATACCAATTGTACAATCGAGTTAAAATACTTGTTTCCAAATTCGGATTATAATTTGAGATCTCTTCCAATATCTTATTATATTCTTCCTCAGCGTTGAAATTAATCATTTTTTCTATGATTATACCATATGGTGTTTTTCTGAATTCACTTAGAGACATTCTTTTCAGTTTGTTAGAAATTTCTTGTGTAACAGCTCTAACTTCATATGGTTCTGAAAAATAAATGAGGTACAGAAATTTACTCCAAAGTTTAAAAATAGGTTTGGGGACATTGTAGTTTTTAGATCCAGCATAGGATAAAGTGAAGTCTAGGGCTTTAGAACCAGATTCTAAACGTTTATAGTATTCATAAAAATGTGTGAATTCGTGGTAGATTGTATCTTCCAAATCATTCAGAATGGTTTTTAATTCTTCTTCAGATGATGTTGGACTCATTTCTACGTCAAAATTAGACTTAAGAACTAAACTTTTTTGAATATCTTCTAAAACATATTTAGGTAGTTTTGAACTACTTTTTTTGATGTATGATACATTATCTTCGCGTCTACCAATTTCATATGCCGCACCCATAGTTGAGTATGTTACACCTAAATTCACTAGTTCTTTATTTTTTTGTGGTTTTCTCACTGCTGTATAATTTATGAATATTTTTTCAACAGGGAATTGAACAAATAATGAAAAATACTCTTTGTAAATAAAAGACATATCTTTGAGATTTATTACAATCTTTTCTTCATATTTCGTTAAATTTGAATTATAAAACTCTATTGTCTTACCTTTGAGTTCCTCGTACACTATGGTAATATATGGTAAAGTTGGTTCTGCAACTCCAAGCTTCTCAGTAATTAAATTTTTAACCACAATTAATAATAATTTCGTATATTTATTAAATATTTCAAGTTTATCAAATTTTTCAAAACATAAAAAAATAGAATGAGCCCATTACCTAATTATTCACAAGAACTCCCAAAAGATTTTTTATCAAAAAAAGTCTCTGATTTAATTCAATCAATACTTGAAGAAATGTACCAAGATTATCTCGGACAAATTGATGAACCGCCTTGTAAAACTCGTGAAGGGTTTTTAGATATATTTCCTGTCGATGAAAATACTAGTTGGTCTATTTTGAATTTCTTTTATTCCAATAGAAAAATGAGAAAAAAAATGTATAGTTTTTTCAAAATCGATTTTCCTCTACAGGACCAAACGGTTGATAATTTTATGGAATGGATAAAAGAAAATAAAGAAATTTTATTTGGAGAGGAGGGAGATACCGCAAAACAATTGAGAGATGTTGTTTGGTCGACTAGCGCTCGAGGATTTGAATTGGAGAAATCAACCTTACAAAGATTAAAAAAAGCCTACAATACACTTACGGATGATAGGATCAAGGTTTTTTGTAAAGGTTCTCCAGAAGATGAAAAAGAAGGTATTGATTTTATGGTGGATGGAAAAGGATTTCAAGTAAAACCATTAGTCGATGCAACCCAAAAAAATGGAAAATGGGAAATTACCACAATAGGTATGAAACAATATCCTAGTGATCGTCTACACTTTATGGTTTACAGTAATGACAATAAAATTTTGATTTTTTTAAATCGAAACTCCGAAACAATTTCAAGACAAGGTGATAGATATATCATTCGATATGACAAACCACCAGTGAGAGAATGTTAGTATCGGCCTGAAAAAGATGGTCACAATGTGGACTAATCCATTCATCTCACATAGACCAATTGACAATTGTCCATTACCCATTTTTTAGATATACATATGTGATTTGAACTAGTGGACATAGTTTCAAATTTCTTGAGACATTCAGAGAGAACATCCGAGGTGGCCCCCTTCCATATCTTCAAACATTTCAACCCATCGTTCTGATCGAACAAAGCGAAAAAAAACGCATTGTTTCTTTCGATACGATGAAGATTGTTCCTATGAATACGGTCCAATTGGAATGTACCACCTTCTTTACAAGATAAGTATTCGTATTTCTCTGTGCCATCCAATGAAGTAGCATCGGCGCCATGTTTGGTCTTGTGACATTTATGCCCCAAAATATCGGATACCAACCACTCTTTGATGAATCCTGGTGTCAATAAATCTTGCTCAAAACCATGAGAATTTTTCAACAAATTCAACGTATCGATTAACAAAGACAATTTGTTGGGTTGATGGTTTATGATATGAAGTAACTCGTCCGGTGTCATTTGAAATAAATTGAAAACAAATATACATATTTTTTTTCAAATTACCAAACTTTATACTTTGTATTCTTGAAAAAAATTGAAATATTTTGATCCAGTAGGTCCACCAAGATTCGAACTTGGAACGTCAGCTTAGAAGGCAGAAGTTATATCCCTTTAACTATGGACCCAAATTAATTGAGAAAAATTTCTCAGTAGGGGAAGCGGGACTCGAACCCACAACCTCGTGCTCCCAAAGCACGTAATCTAACCAATTGATATATTCCCCTGTGTTTAAGTAGTCAGGACAGGATTTGAACCTGTATGAAATCATCTTTGGGTACATAAATGTATTTCTACATTCAAGCTGACTTCTCACTTTGTTAGCGTCTACCTTTCCGCCACCTGACTATTTTTCCCGACTCTGAGATTCGAGGGGGTCTTGACTAACCCTGAGCGAATAGACAGAATCGAACTGTCGTCTCCAACTTGGAAGGATGGAGTAATAACCACTATACGATATTCGCGATGTTGCAACTAACCCTAGTACCTGAGTTACTATTGCATCAGAGCCCCCACTCGGAATCGAACCAAGAATAATTGATTACAAATCAATTGTTATACCGTTTAACTATAGAGGCATTTTTTTGTGGACCATGTGAGAATCGAACTCACCACATCTTCATTGCAAGTGAAGATCGCCAACCTTGGTACATGACAGCCCTTTGGTTGCGGGGGCAGGATTTGAACCTGCGACCTTCGGGTTATGAGCCCGACGAACTACCAACTGCTCTACCCCGCAATATAAAAAAGTATTAACGAGTTTAAGGCGTTCTTATGGTTGCCACCCACTTTATTCAAGTGTTTTCGTACGAAACACTTCACCCTAATGAGTCGGGTGGTTAATACTTTTGTAGTCAGGACAGGATTCGAACCTGTATGTGATTTGACATGCTTTTTTATAATGCTTCTTAAATCACTTATCCGCCTTCAGTTTTTGCGTCTACCATTCCGCCACCTGACTAACCCTTTTGTTTGACTTCAGAGATCGGGTACTCTTGCACAACACTCATTGTTGGTTGGCGGTCTATCACGGATTCAAACCGAGGCTACCTCATAGACAGTGAGGCGTGTTAATCACTACACTAATAGACCAAAAATTTATCATAACTACATTTTATGTAACATATTCAAATTTTTTTTGCGTCCTGAAAAGGATTCGAACCTATGACCTAGTGGTTAACAGCCACTTGCTCTACCTCTGAGCTATCAAGACAAATATACGAATTTTTTTTGTATTTCCAAATTGTGCGGAAGATATTGGATTCGAACCAATGAATCAGTTTCCCAATTAACACCTTAGCAGGGTGCCGCTTTAGACCAACTCAGCCAATCTTCCAAAAGGGTGGATAATGGGTTTCGAACCCATACTAACAGAACCACAATCTGTCGTGCTACCATTACACTATAAACACCATAAATAATAGAGTAGCGAGAAACAGAATTGAACTGCCGACCTTAGGGTTATGAATCCTACGCTCTAACCAACTGAGCTATCTCGCCATTTTGGCGCGGGTGCAAGGATTTGAACCTCGAACTGCGGTGTTGGAGACCGTAATGATACCATTTCAACACACCCACTTTTTTTTGAGGTACTGGTTGGATTTGAACCAACATAAGAGCTTTTGCAGAGCTCGACCTTGCCAATCGGACACAGTACCAAATGTTGGAATAGCCAGATTCGAACTAGCGACCTTTTGAATATCAGTCAAATGCTCTAACCAACTGAGCTATATTCCAATGTGTGCCTGCAGAAGGCTCGAACCTCCGAACTCAAACGAGAACTGATTTACAGTCAGTTGCAATTGCCGCTATGCGATACAGGCGTATTGTGTGGTGAGAATCGGACTCGAACCGATATCCCTGGATTTTCAGTCCAGTGCGAACTGACCATCTGCGCTATCTCACCAATGTACACCCTGAAGGATTTGAACCTCCGACCCTTTGCTTGTAAGGCAAATGCTCTGAACCAACTGAGCTAAGGATGTATGTTTGTACCGATGAAAGGACTCGAACCTTCACGTCGTTAGACACTAGTGCCTAAAACTAGCGTGGCTACCTATTTCACCACATCGGCATAAAACAAAAGAAACAACAAATAACTTTAAGTCGACATCTACATCACGACCTTAGATATCTTCACCCTATGTAGTAGGTTTAGTTTCCTTTGTAGTGACCCCATCGGGACTCGAACCCGAAACCTTCGCATTAAAAGTGCGAAGCTCTAACCAATTGAGCTACGAGGTCTTTTGTACTCCCGACAGGATTTGAACCTGTAACCTCGATGGTATAAGCATCTTGCGCTAACCGTTGCGCCACGAGAGCATAATGTGAGGAAGGAGTGAGATTCGAACTCACGGAGCTTTTACTACCCAACTGATTTTAAGTTGGAACCCTTGTTCATTCGGATATTCTCTTTATTCATACAATTTAGTATAATCTTTTCCGTATTTTTCTATAACATAAGTTAGATATGGTTTCATATCCTTCTCATATAAGACTTTTAGATTAAACTTAAATTGTCTAATTTTTTCTTTATTTACAGCATCAAGTTTTTCGAAACTTCTCCTACCTTTTATTTCATAATAGTTTTCTGTTATTAAAAAATCAGGATAATATTTTCTTTTTTGTCCTTTATATTCATATTCAAAACCAATATTGTTTCTTTCAAATTTGATATTGTGTTCTAAATTATAAATAACCCAAGCCAATTCCCAACTACTATCACACCAATATCCTTTATATCTACCTTTTTTTCCTCTACCACCACATTTTCTTAAACCTCCACATAATGGATTTTTTTTCATTGTTTCTGATATTTTTTTCTTTCTTTCGGTTTCTTTTTCATCTGTAGATGCTCTACCAATATCAGTTCTTCCTTTTAAAGAATTACTAATTTTTTTTCTGTATTCTTCGGTATAAACCCCAACTTTACCTTTATTCCAAGGTATAAAGGGTAATTTTCTTTTATCTTCAGGTAATTGCCAATATGGTGTTCCTTTAAATTTTCCTTTTTTCTTTTCAGAATCTTTATTCCTTTTGCTTTCACAAGAATTAGGCGATTTTTCACAACATTTATTTCCAGTCTTAAAAAAGAATCTAGCTTCTTTACCACAACCATACGAACATATTTCCATAGATATAAATATAAAGAAATGTATAAAACAATACAGATGTAATAGACCAACTCTGCCAGCGACCCATGTAACTTTTTCAATTTAGCCATTCCAAAGAATGTTTCTAGAACCACCACGTAGAGGTATTGAATTGATTCCATTACACCGTTCGTTGGTACTTCGCCGTTATCTGCAGATTCGGTGTTTTCCCCGTTGTTGTTTTATTTAAGTGTACTACCCTACTCGGTGATTGTAGCCAACACTGTGTAGTCAGGACAGGATTCGAACCTGCGGTCATCAGAGTATAGGTACTTGGTTACCACTCCTCAGACTCTTCCAAGTTAGCGTTAGCCCACTCCGCCACCTGACTGTGTTTCCCCACTCTGAGATTCCAAGTGAGTAGTCATTCCGGTTTTTTCATATTGAATAAACCTGCAGGGCATCCCCTATTAAAAAAGTCACACTACGAAGGAGGAGCTGTGATTGGCACCTTTGACCCTAAGAACTGGCGTTCCGCTGTCCAGTTTGAGCGGATCTATTTTTTAAGTCTTAGACCAAAGACTCTGAGTATCTCTTACTCATTGTCCATTCTGTTGGATTCGAACCAACTTACTCATCTTACATTCGGATCAGCGCTAACCAGGCGATGTAAGAGTCAAAGTGTTTTAACCACATAACACTAAGAATGGAGGATTAGAAGCTTGGGATTTTCACCCTCGAACATCTTCATTGATACGTCTATCAATTAGATTGAAACGCGTATTGCGACACTTCTAATTAGTTTGGAGGTCAGTTTACGTTCAGTGACTATGGCTTGTACTTCGCCTCAAGGGTTTACCCCTATACCTCCAAGGTAGTCGGTATGGGAATCGAACCCATGTGACAAGAATGAAAATCTTGTATCCTAACCTCTAGATGAACCGACCAAATAAGACAATGATGGAGTACCCGTCTCGCTCCAATCTTAACAGCTTAATCGTAGTTTTACGAGGCCTCGGCTGAGGGTGCTGAATTCCGATTCCATTCTGGATTGTCGACATCCGTTGAATGGGGAAAACCATTGTCTTTGCAGTCAGGACAGGATTCGAACCTGTTTCGGCTTTACCATAAAGAGTCAGCATCACCTGTTACTCAACCTTGGGGAGGTGCCCCCAGCCCCCAACCAATGGGCTCCTGACTATTTCGGGACGGGAGTAAGCCGCTCCCATTTGTCCCTACTGAATTATAGTTGGTTTGTTGTTATAAAGAACTCAAACCCATCTATCAAAAAAAAACTTCTACCTTCGTCTAGTGAACCTGTATCCTACCGTTCCCTAATCAATCGATTGTTACTTTTACGTCTCAACAATCCACGTCCACGGTAGACAAGAAAAAAAGACGGCTTGTTGACTAAAATGGATTCGAACCATAATCCTGCGTCCCTTTTCGTTTAACCTACTCCGTTCTGCTGTGCGCCATTACACCATAGTCACCGAGAGTTTCGAACCTCTCAGTCTTAGGGCAATTACTCCTAAGATTTGTAGTCAGGACAGGATTCGAACCTGTGCGAGTAGTTACCTTGTTGTATCTAAGTGTGTCAGCTACTCTAGGACCACCTCATTAAAGAAACTCTTAGCGTCTACCAATTTCGCCACCTGACTGATTAAAAAAGAAACAGAGGTCATCCAGTATACAGTGTGCACCTCACCTGATGCATCAAGGGACTGTGCGTTTGCGTTTTACTTGTTTCTTTGGTAGTCAGGACAGGTTTCGAACCTGTAATTAGGATTATTTAATCGGGCTCCATACCGTACCTATCTTTCGATGCGTCTACCATTCCGCCACCTGACTATATTTTTTTATGTTGTCCCCCAAGGATTCGAACCTCGATAAGCAGAATCAAAGTCTGCTGTCCTGCCGTTAGACGAGGGGACAGTTCCTTCTCCTAGGTGTAAAACTTAATACACACCCTATCAACGTTGAATGCTATTTCAAGTATTTGTCCAATGATAACTACACTATATTTCATTGGTTGGAGAAATTATTAGTTTTTGTAATTGTCGTCAGGACAGGATTCGAACCTGTATTGCAAGCATTAGGGGTAGTAATACTCTACATTCATCGGACTGAGCCGACCCTCTCATTACCTTGCCGCCCTGTAGTGGGTGAGACTCCATTCTCCACCTGACTAAATTTTGAAGTCTCACGACTCAAAACATTTCAATTTTTTCCAAGATGTCAAAGAACAAGTTGTGATTGTTGATCTCTCAACCATCAACATTACAAAGGTACGAATGATTTTATTAGTTTCATCCTTTTTACGAAAAAAAAAACCCGAATTTCTTCGGGTTTAATTTTTTTTCATATGTAAGGAGTACATATCAAACAAACCCGTAAAAGTCATATCCTATGGTTGTTCTATCGAACCATGACGGATTAAAACTGATATAGAGTTTTTGTGAAAGCATAACGTACTTTTGTTTCTATAAATATAGCCATACTTCAAAAAAAATCAATCCCCCAAAAAGTAGTCAGGACAGGATTCGAACCTGTATGGTATTTTGTATCTGTTCCCGGCGTGTACTTAACCAGTATCTATACCTCACATTTTGAAAATTAGCGTCTACCATTCCGCCACCTGACTAAAATATTGGACCTATCAAGAGCACGTATCTAAAGTTAAGAAGGTCATTAGTTTGATCCACACAAGTATCTACAATTGAAGAGTTCTTTACGAAGTAGTATTAGCGTGTTTTATGCTCGGACTTATACACGGTATCAGTCATTTTAGAAGCAGACCTATCGTAACCACTTTTTCAAAGGGTGGAATGAACAAAGCCTAATCCCCGTTGGGTTTAACCAATGAAGGATCCAATATTGTACCAGAGATGGGACTCGAACCCACACGAGCGCTTAGCCCAATTAATTTTAAGTCAATCTTGTCTGCCTATTCCAACACTCTGGCAATTTTCATGATTTCAAAGAACAAGTCCAATTTGACCCGAACATTTACAAAGATACAACAAACTTGAGTTTAATCAAATTTTTTTTCTGTATATTTATACAGATGCACAAAAAGAGTTTTTTAATTTCAGAAAGTCGAATTAGAGAAATTAGATCTAAATACAAGGAGTACATTGATGCGGAAATAGAAGTAAGTATGTTCATTGCTGAAGGTAATACCAACATGTATACCTTATCGTTGAATAATGAATTTATGATACGTACCAAACAAAAATATTTAGATTTTTTGTTAAAGAATTGGTATTCCCTAGGTATGTCTCCATTTCGATGGGATCGTGTGGTAGAGTATAATAAATCAAATCTATTAGACACGAGTGAAGATTACAGAGAATGGAGTCTCAGAACGATGTTAGAAATTTTGGGAACTATGGCGCTTAGGGTCGAAAAAATTGAGTATCTAAATGATTTTGTTAAAGTGGTTTCTCTTTTCGATAGAATGAGCCACAAGTTTACTTATCAGGATATCAATCAATTTCCATATTTTGCGGATGTAAAAGACGAGTATTTAAAAATCTTAAAACAAAAAGAGAGTGATACTCCAAAAGCTAAAAAAATATATGATGATGGCGAATATTTGGTTGTAGTTCCGTTAAATCATGCGGCCTCGTGTAAATACGGAGCAAATACAAGATGGTGTACAACTGAAACTTCTGATACCCATTTTAGAAATATTACTCAAAAAGGCCCACTATATTACATAATATCTAAAGTCCTCAAATCTCCTTTTGAGAAATTGGCAATCCATTTTGATTTAAGTAGGGACGTTGAAAATATTGAAGATTATGATTGGTGGGATTCTACAGATGACAAAATCGCATATAAATGGAAACAATTGCTCACAATGGTATATCCAAAAGATATGTTGAAAACAATTAAAGAAGATTTCGAAATGTTTGGCATAGAATATTGAAAAAAGAAGAGACTGGTTACCTCTTCAGTACCGTGTTCCCGGTTGACGATCTTTCTGTTCACACCGATCCTGTGGATCTACAGTGACTGGTTGTTACCTGAGATTGATTACCAGAAAGAACTCACTCAATCTCAAGCCGGACTTTTAAAATTTGTTTTTTTTGTATATTTTTTTCTGAATGTCCACAACATCTATACCATTTTTGATTCCAAAATTTAAAAAATTTGAGAATGATTCATTAATTAATTTGTTCATAGGTCTTTTTACAAATTTTAAAAAAACCAAATAACCAATTACAAAAGTGGTTAGAAATCCAATCAAAAATCCAATTATTAATCCGGTAATCATATTTTTTCTTACAAAGATAATTGAAAAATTCTCAAAAATCAAATTTTTTTTTAAGTGTATTTGTATTTATGAAAAAAAGTGTTTTGAAACTAATTAAAAATCTTTCAAATTTGATCTTAGAAGGGTCAAAGGTCAAAATTTTGGTAGAAAAACTTGGTTTATCTCAAACCACCGCGGAAACTCTACAAAAAATATGTGGAAATCTTTCTGTGTGGATTGCAAATAAAATTTTGGATACATCAGCCTTTGGGCCAAGAAATAGACCTTCGTATGTGTCAATTGAACCCGGGACTATAGATGGTTACGTAAGTAATTTTATTCGAAACTATCGTAGCAGTATAGTTGGTATTATTGACTATGTTCGAGTACACTTAAATGGAGACACAAGTTCAATTAAACAACTTAGTTGGTCTCAACTAACTGCACTTCAACATGAATGGCATCAAAGTTTACAAATAGGGAGTGGAAATATCAACTATGACGAGAAAAATGAAATAATCAAAGATTTTAGGGACTCTGACGGTTTGGGTTACTATTGGGTAAATTTAGGAACTAATAACTCACCTGAAGAATGTGAACGAATGGGTCATTGTGGTAGGTCTAGAGCTAATCTATATTCTTTAAGATCGTTTCAAAAATTATCAGATAAATTTACAATAAACCGAAGTCACGTTACCGCGGCAATTGATGATGATGGTGTTGTGATTCAAATGAAAGGACCCAAAAATTCCAAACCTGATGAAGAATATATCAAATACATACTTCCACTACTTACTTTGAAAAACCCTGATCCTGATAATGAATCGGAATATCTTATAAATAAATTTAAAAGTGAATATAGACCTGAAACAGATTTTCAAATTTGGGATCTTTCCAAAGACCAAATAGACACCTTAATGTCCCAAAGACCTGACCTTTTCAATGGATTTATCACAAAATATAAACTTGCCAAAATGGGATTAATTGATAAAAACCCATTTGAAGGTAAAGATCTTACATTTGAAATTTCTATCGACCCAGAATATGTGAAAGATTATGTCGATGGGGATTGGACAGTAAGAAGAAGAACAACTCCAAGTGGTAGAATAATCCAAGTTGGGTTTTTTGAAACACTTTTGAGTGGAGACTTTTGGGATCATTATGACTATTATGATTATTCCCTGAGTGATCTTATAGACGATGTTAGTGAAAAAAATGCAGAAACTATTTGGGGTATAATCAGAGAAACCGCAAATGAACATAGTATTGAAGAAATTCCTGAAGAGCTAGAAGAGGCTATTGAGGAATTTAATGATTTGGTAGATATAAAAAGTGCTATGAATTCAGCAAGGAATGATTGTGAAGAGGCCGCAACTTATGACCATTATTATGACACGTTGAAAAGGGCTTTGAGTCAATACGGGGAAGTGGTTGAAATGAACGACGCTGGGGTTAAATTAAAAATAAATGGTTTTGATTTACTACCATTTTTAGAAAATTCTGATTTGGATGAGATTGCAGAATCTATGGAGAGTGTAAATGAAACTTCGTTTGAAATATTTCTAGACTATCTTTTTGACTACTACAGAAATATAATTAAACAACCTTCATTCTCTATAGATAGTCGTTGGAGTCCATGGTGTGATGATAGTGAGTTTAATTCTCACCTTTCTGACAGATTAGCTGATTTGTAAACAAATTCCACTGATTGTAACTTATGAAAAATTTATCAAATTATTCTCCAAAAATTATCAGATTGACCGAAAACTATTTGGTTAAATTGATAAAAAAAGTTATTAATTGGGAATCAAAAATAGATCTTTTAAATGAGAGTACCCAGATGCCGTATTCTCAATTTGTTCAAACTGCAAGAACTATACATAAAAACCCTCGATATATTTACCCAGCAGAAAATGTTATTACATGGGATGGGATAGAAAAAACTAAAAAAATAAAAATTACGTGTCCATATCACGGTGATTTCTATCGTACTCCATTTTCTCATCTTTATAAAAAGTTATCTCACGGAAAAACGTATCCTCCAAAAGGTTGTCCAGAATGTGAAAAAGAAACACCTGAAGAAAGAAAAGAAAGGTTTATGGAAAAAGTAAAAAAGTACCAGTCAAATCCTGACGGGACTTTAAAATATACGGGTTATGATAAAATTAAATTTCTAGGAAAAATAAAAACTAGTCCACCGATCAAACTTTTTTGTCCTGTGTCATCAAACAACTTTCCAGACGGAAATTTGAATAATTTTGAAGAAGAGTCACATGGTTATTTTACAGTTTCACCTAGTAACCACGTCAACCCGAATAAAAAAGTAGGTTGTCCAGTTTGTGGAGGGAGAAGAGATACTAAGTACACTTGGTTAGATAAAATCATTGCAGAAGGTATTCATCAAAAAGAAGGAAAATTAATTTATGACTACACAAATACCGATTATGTTGATGCGAAGACAAAAGTTAAAATAGTTTGCCCAAAACATGGTGCTTGGTCTGTAATGCCCAAAGATCATTTGAGTGGATCGGGGTGTCCAAAATGTTATGAGTCTAAAGGTGAAAATATAGTCAAGGAATATTTTAAAAATAAAAATATAGAGTTTGATTCTCCCAAAGAATTTGAAGATTGTATAGGAAAACCTAACTTAAAAGGACGATGTAGAAAATTAAAATTTGATTTTTATTTACCAAAATCTAAAATAGCTATAGAAATTGATGGTGCTTTTCATTTTACAATAATAAAAGGTAGTGATTTAGACTCTCAAATTACTAATGATAAAATTAAAAATGAATTCGTTAAAAATCCAAACACTAGAGAACCTGAAAAGTTAATCAGGATCGAATATAATTCAGGTAAAACTGACGAATTGATAAACGAACTAGAAAAACTTTTGAATGAAATAGAAGAAATGGGTAAAGGTACCGTGTTAACTTCATACAATTACCCAATGGGAGGGTGGTATACATCACGATCAGATATTGGGTGAAAAATTAAACTTCCACTATTTCTGTAATTGTATCAGAGATTGTAGGTTCTTGAATGTATTCGTAGAAAAATTCTTTAAAGATTACTTCCATAACTGGAACACATATCGAATTACCTGCTAATGAAATGTGAGCTCTAGTTGATAAAGATGTTGTTAATAGTTTATCGATATCTTGGTCATGGACACCCATAAATCTATACCCCTCTCTTGCGGTAAGTGTTCTTACTCTACCATCCCGTGTCATAATTTGTGGAGACCCACTAGTTGTTAAACAAGGTGAACAAGCGTCTATAGAGTAAATCCGTTTTGCTTGATCATAATTAATATCATTTCGTCTAGCGGCTAACTTACAGACAGTGTTTTGTTTTGTTTTGTGTAATGTGAATGGACAATTGATAAACAATGATGAGTCATTAGTTTCCTCAACGAACAACGACATTGGTACTCTAGTTTTTTTATACTTATCAACATTCATCATCTTTTGTTTAACGTCTTCTAGATCACCATTTAGAACAGACATCATAAAAATTCTTTCTCTGTTTTGTGGACAACCAAAATCAGCACCATTTAATAATTTCCAAGAAGAACTATATCCTAATTCTTTCAGAAAAAGAATGTGGTTTTCAAATGATTCAATATGTTTTTTAGATATTAGGTTCTTTACATTTTCCATTAAAAGGTATTTCGGTCTATTCACTGATAAGATTCTTTCCACATCAAATAATAAACCACTTCTTGTACCTTCTTTGATTCCTTGTTGTTTACCTGAAATTGAAACATCAACACACGGAAAAGAGTATGTCAAAAAGTCACAATTAGGAAATTCATTCTCTTTTATCAGTTTAATATCACCAAGATTACCGTTAGAGGTTTGGTGTAAAACATCATAACATTCATTTGCTTGGTTAAAATTATCACAGTTAGCAATAACCTCATAATTCACTCCGATATATTTTAATGCCAATTCTTGTGTTCCATATCCTGAAAATAATGAAACTATTTTTAATTTATCAGTCATCTTTTTTTTAATAAATATAACAATTTATGACTATAGTGTCAATTTTTTTTAAAAGTTACTATTTATAGTAACCCATATAATTATAAAGGGTTATGTTTATTAATCAAATTAAAATGTCCTAAAATTATGAAATATATCTTGTCCGAAAAAAATTTGACATACATCGTAGACTATGTGAGTGAAGCTCAAACAGCGGATGACCTAGTATCGGTATACAAAGTTCCATTTCAAATTGATGGTAAAACTTACAATTATTACACTGTAACGAGTAAAAAAACTAATGAAGTGATTCCTCTGTTAATTTCACAGGCAAAAAATAGATACAAAAATAATAAATATAGAGAAATTTCAGTAGACAAATATGGACAACCAACCAAACCCGAAGACAGTTATTTATATCAATGGATTGTAGATAGAATGATTACTGAAACAGAGGATAATGTCGATTCTTATGATAGCAGATTTTTCACAAACTATTTTAAACAATTTTTTGGTGAACCCGAATCACTTACACCCGAACCAATTAGAAGAGAAGAAGCTAATAAAATGAGGAATCAACTTTTTTTCCAGGATGGTGAATCCTTCAAATCTAAAATGAGTTCGATACAAAAAGTCAACAAAGATGCGTTCACTCAAGAATTTGAAAAAATAACTGGGAAAAAAATGGAAAATGTTGTATATTTTAGTCAACCATATGTGAACTTTTCTAATAAATTTATTGATTTCGGCAAAGAACGAGTAGGTGGAACTACACTCGGACCAAATGCACTAAACTATTGGAATGAATTTTCAACCTACAACAACGAAGATCCTACTGATAATAAATTTTGTATCGTTAGTTGGAAACCTTTTCAAAAATTAATGAATGATCCACAATTAGTGAACGAACCTAGTTATGAAAAAATTAATGCTGAATTGAATGAAATTTTATTAAGTCCACAATTTGTAAAAATTAATAGAAAAATATTAGGATTTTCAGATGCTCAAACTTATCGGTTGATTCCTATGACAAAAAAATTACCTTTTATGAATTATATTTGTAAAAAAAGATTTGAAAGAGCGGCAAAGGGTTCTGAGACTATTGTACCACAAACAGCCTTAAAAACTGGAAAATCGATAACAACTCCACTTTACACAAAAAAAAGTAAGAAAAAATGAACAACGAAAAAATTGCAAAAATTCTGAATCTTGAATCTGTAATTTTTGATATGAGGACAAAAGATGAGACAGTACCTGACAATCTTCTCATTAATCTCAACAAAATGTATAACACCTTAACAGATGATGAATTGACCTATGTTGAAAAGAAACTTAAAGTCAAACTTGTCGAAGATTACGATGAGATTTTGATAAAAGGTAAGTAGTCTTCAAACTAATTTAGTTCTTGAACTTACCCTTCCGTCAGACCAATAAGTTTCGTCTCCGTAAAATACCAAAATTTCTTCACCTGGGGCAATCTCTTTGATTGCTACAAACCTAAAAACTTTTTTTAAATTTGGATGATGGACCCACATTGCATTGGGCGTGTCTGAATGATTATACAAACTACCGTAACCTAATGCTATAACTTGTTCTTCAAAATCTAAACCTAAAGGATAATTGAATCGGTAATCCAACAAGAGACTAGAACTTTCACCTTTTTTAATCGGTAGTGATAACAAAGGACAATCCTCGATAGTTTCACCTTGAGATATACTCTCACTAGCAAAAACACCTAAACCTTTACCATGTGAAGGTCTGATAAAAATTTTTTTTGGACTATTTATCATAAAAATATTTAAAAATATATGTCAAGACCACTTACAGATAAAGAGATTGCTTTTTTCAAATACTTTAACAAAAAAAATTTATTGAATAAAAAAACTAGAGAAGGGTTAGCTTTTGTTAAAGGTTTGTTTAATTCAACAAATACTACGGGTGATTGGAAAAAAACATATTACTTATACCGACAAAATTACAGACCACAAGGAGATTATGAAAATATTACTTGGAATGATTTTGTTGATAAAACAAATATAAAAACCAAAAGAACCACGAACTCAAATGCTCGAGAGTACACTGCTAGTAAAATGCCTTTTGTCGCCTCAAATTTGAAGGGGGAATGGAAATATAACTATCAAGGAGAATTGATTTATGTTGTATATTCATATGAATATTACCCTATTTACATTTTTAGAGATGGAATATGGTTTATTAATTCAGACAAATACTCAGCCACAACAGCAAAACACATTAGTCGCTCTTTACCTAGTGGAGACAGAGAGTCAAAAATGATTATGGTCGACCGAGATGTTATGAAAGACATTAACACATATGGTGAAATGAGTAATGAAGACATAATCAAATCGAGAAAAGATAAATTGGGACAAGAAATCGAAAATCTTTTACCCAAAAAATTAACAAATTTGAAAGCCGCTTGGAATGCAAATTTCAAAATCAAATTTAAAATTAAAAAAATAGAAATTGATCAAGATGGTGATGTGAATGTAATTATAAACGTTTTAGGGTTATTCGATGGTCCAATAGCTGTGAATTACAACGACCCTAAAGTTAAAGAAAAATTCAGATATGTGACAATGAATGAAAAAGAAATAGAAAATATAATAATGAGAAAATTATTTTCCAATTTACAAGATTATTTACCGCCCAAAAAAATGGATAAATATTTAGATAGAAATGTGATTCCTGATGAAGGGTATTTAAAATTTACGTTTGAGCATCAACCACTTCCTGAATACAATACTGATTGAAAATATGGAAAAATTATTAAGTGATTCCGAAGCAAAATTATTTAATTATTTGAACAAAAAAAATTTATTCAAAAAAAATAAATTTGAGGCGGCAAAATTCATAAAAAGTGTTTTAAATGCTGCACCACTATCAAATTATGACCCTAGTGTATTACTTTACCTTTACAGATTACTCTATAATCGAAATGGAAATTATGAAAAAATTACGTTACAAGACCTCGCAAAAAGAATAGAAGAATATGGTACTACAACAATAAATGGTAAACATATTAAAAATTTTATTTCCAAAAAAATTCCATTCAAGGCATCAAATATGTCAGGAACTTTGAAATACATTTCTAATGGTGATTTAATATATCTCGTTAAATCTTATAATAGTCCAATTTATCTCTATCGTGATGGTATTTGGTTTTTTGCAAAAAATTCTCGAGAAGCCCATCATTGGTTGGCATACCCTAAACTAGATGTTAACGCAAAATTAGTTCCAATAAACATTTGGGACATGTATAAAATATTACGATCAGGCACGCCTATTTCAAATGAAGAACTTTTGAAAAAAAGAAAAGAAGAATTTACAAGTAGGTATAATAGTTTAATACCTACAAGAAAAAAAAATATAAATTTATCTTATTACAGTCCAAAAATTAAATTCAAAGTTACAGACATTCAAAAAAAAGATGATGATACTATTGAAATAGTTGTTACAATTTTCAGTATCTATAATAAAAATGGTCCTTTGAAATATGGAGATGTTTCTGCGGTTTCTCTTTATTGGGCGGTCCAAGTAAAAAAAACCGATGTTGAAGAAAAAATAATCAAAAATATCACTAAAAATTTACATGAGTATTTACCTCCTCAAAAAATAAGTAGATATTTAGACATTGACCAAATACCTGAAGATGGTTACATCAAAATAGTATTTGACCATAAACCAATCGAACAATAAAAAAATGGATATAAATCAAAGAAAAGCTGAAAGATATCAGTGGTTGCTAGAACAACATGATTTTCTCACTGAAAAAATTAGACAAATTAAAGGTAATAATTTCGACCAAACTTTAGAAGAACAAAAACAAATAAAGTTTTTCGAGGGTAAACAAAGAGAAATTATGGTCGAAGTTCAAAAATTATTTTAATGTAAAATATTATAATTTTGAATGGTTGGATATATTTATAGACAACCGACCAAGATTATGAAAAAATTCTTAACTCAAATTTTCCAAGACGAAAAAGGATCATTTTCCAGCAAAAGATTTGTTGGAATAATGTGTGCAATTTCTTTATGCGTCACAATGTACCATAACTCATTCTCGACTGTTGATGTAGCTCCAGCACCTGCATTAATTCAGTCCGTAGCCGCTTTGGCTTTTGGTGCACTCGGACTAGCGTCTGCTGATAAAATTTTTACGAAAAAAAATTCAGAATAATATGGGATTATTTAAATCACTTTTGTACAATACGGAATTCCAAAATGTACAACCCGACCAAAGGTTTAATTTTATGCTACAACAAATGCAATCAAATCGTTGGAAAATTACATTATTAATTTTATTTACCTTTTTCTTTATCGTTTTTGGTATTGTAATGGCAGTAATGTTTAAAGCGACTATCGAAGAAGCGTGGAAAGAGTTACTTCTTATTCTTTTAGGGGCTTTTGTTGGTAACTTGAATAAAGTTATTGATTTTTGGTTTTCAAACGAAGATAGAGATAAAATGTTAGTTCAAAAAATGGACGAAGAAGATGGTGTTTCTTTATCATCCAATAACGAAGTCAACTGATTCTATTATGAAAAAAATAATTTTAGGATTTTTATTATTGTTTTCTGTAAATGTATATGGACAGAATGGGAGAAACGAAGTATTAGTTTCTCCCAATTCATCGTCACCTTATTTTTTGATAGATACTGTGTTCACGTTGGGTAGTATACTCAATGACACGACAGTCGTATACTTACACTATCATAATCCAACTGCCACCAACTATGTTGGTTTTCAAGTAAGGTTTTTTTATCCGCCTCAATCATTCAAAACTCCTATTGTGAAATGGGGTCCGAGTGTAAGTACAATTTCCACAAAATATGGTTCGTATTATACACAACCTGGTTGGGTTAACGCAACTGCAATTTATACAGGAAACCAAACAATATTTGATTTTCCAGATGGAGCTGTTTTTGAGATTTTACTACCGCATTCATCAACATTCAATCCATCTTCAGTTGACTCATTGAGAGTTCAGGGTACACCTTCTTATTCTAACATAGCAACAACAATGAATGGATTTGATAACACTTTGGGAACTTTCAACTATGGTGGAAGATTTAAAATGGATACCGTTCGTATTCCGATTACAGTGTTGAATGTTGATGGTACACCAGCTCCTGAAATGCCATTTGCCTACGACTTCAAACTTAAGTCGTCTCAGGTTTATTTTAGAGGAGATCGTTTCACAACCAATACAAATGGTATCGCTCTTATAAAAATCCCATATGACACTTCCTTTTATAATATAAAATTAGTTTCCAATTTGGACACTTTATCAGACAATTCATCTATAAACATTACTGATGCTTACCGTTTATCTGACATGAGTATTTATGCGGATACTGCTCAGTCCTATGAATTCCAACAAGGCGATGTAAATAGAAGTGGCAATTTATCGGTATCTGATGCCTACCTTATATTCAATCGTTTAGCCACAGGACGTTCATCTTGGTCACCTGTTATTGCAAACGAGTATAATGTAAGATATTACACAACAAATGAATATAATACCATCATCGCCAATCCCAATATTTTCCAAACAGGAATTATAGGAACTACATTGATAGACCAAAATCTGAACGGTACTAATGGAATAACATATTATGGATATGTTTTGGGCGATGTCACCAATACAGGATTAAATAATTTATCATTTCAAATTCAAAGAGTAAATAACCCAAGTGTAGGGACTTCTTATGTTTTGGATGAGGGAACTATTTACCAAAACATTCAAGACTCAGTACAATTTAGAATACCTAGATTAACGATCTCTGATGATAACACCGTAAACGTTGGAGTTACTTTTATTACTCATGGTAACAAAGTTGGCTCGGCACAAATAGGTTTACAATTCGATCCCAATATTTTCAGATTTTCAGAAATTAATGTTGGTCCTGAGGCGAGTTCTTGGAACTCATTTATTTCCACAAAACCAGGTGAAATTTTATGGGGAGGACATGAGTCAAAAATGTCACCATCTTTAATAACAAATTCAACTCAAATGTTCAACTTCAAGTTTAATATTTTGAATTCAAATTGGGAACAATCACCAATCAAAATCACAAACAAAGCCGCTGGTAACGATAAAGCCGAAGATCTAAATATTATTCCATCACCTGTTGATGCGACAGTTATCAATGGAAGAAGAGCAAGAGAACTTGTCAATGAATTAGTAAACGGTTTTAGAGTTTATCCAAACCCAGTAAATGATAATTTGAGTATTGACTACTATCAAACAAATTGGGGATATTTATATTACGAAATCTATGATTACACAGGTAAGTTATACTTTACAAAAAGGGAATTTGTCACTCAAAATGAAATTGTCACAAGACAAATAGATGTTAGTAATTTAAAACCAGGTTTCTACTTTGTAAGATTAACAACCAATGAAAAACAAAAGATTCATAAAATAATTAAAAAGTAAAATTATGTCAGAAGAAACAGAAAATGATGGCTCTTGGAGTGGTTTAAAGAAAACCATCGTAGGAACACTTGCCACTATCGTAACAGGTGGGGGTGTATGGATTTCCACAACTTTGTTTGGTGGTGGAAGTGATAATGAAGAAACTAAAACCGAACAAGTAGCACCAGCTGCGACTCCAGTTATTAATCTTAACTTGGAGAATAACAACCAGAGTAATGCGTCTTCAGGTGGAGGTGGAACTACTGTAATTAGAGAAAAAGAAACAATTAGAGAAGTTGCTCCAGCAGCTCAACCAGCAACACAACCTGCGGTAGTACCTGCTGAAGAGAAAAAAGAAACACCTGCCGAAAGAATGAAAAGATTGAGAGCTAAACAGTTGGAAAACGAAGAAGAAGAATGAAAAAAATTATTATTATTTCGACTCTAAATTTATTTTTATTGTTAGGTTGTAAATCAACGATTTCGACTCAACAGTATCAAGCCGATTTTGAAAAAACTGATCGTACACTAGAAAGTATTTCTACTTACACTGGTAAAAAACAAACAGTGCAACTTTCCAAATTAAATGTCAATAAAGATCTTTGGGAGAGTTTTCCTGAATTGAGAGAGAAAAGATTGGGTTTAGGTGTTTCGAATAGAATTGTTGAGAACTTACTTTACACCAACAGATTTGAATTTGCAGAAGAAAAAGATGCAATTGTAAATCAAATGTTAGATGCATGGGAGAAGAAAATTGAAGGTTTAGATGACGGTAAAACAAAACTTAAAACAGATGGTATTAGATTACCAAAGTTTATCGCTTATGCCGAAATTTACGACTTCTCCGTATCATATGCTGAAAGCTACGATAAGGGTAAGTCTAAGAAGACCAATACAACAATCATAGGAATTCAAATTAGATTAGTAAAAGTTGACAACTCACAATACATAGTTGCATCAGGTCAAGGTCAATCAACTCAATTTGGTGAGGGTTATTTTAAAAATCCAACAATGGGTTTTGACCAATCAACCGTTGGTATTGCTACTCAGAAAGCTTTAGAGGTCGCTACGATGAACCTTGTAAAGCGTCTAGAGCAAAATGGTTGGTAAAAAAATTTTATTTCTATTCATCTTTTTATTAGGTGGAATTTTGGGAACTCACGCTCAAAATTTCACCTATTTTTATATTAACCCTTGTAACGGAAAGACTGAGTCAGTACAACTTGAAACTCAAAGTTCTAGTGTTACTATGTTTTATGCGGGACAATTTAGGTCTTTCACATACGCAGAGTTAGACGCTGGCGCATACAATCTATGGGTTCAAGGAATCAAGGACGCTTTACCTTTAGGTGCTAATCCATGTGCCTCAGAAGGTGTAGAAACCTCCAACAACGTATCTAATTTTTTAGGTAGTGTTACCGCAAACGCAGTGGTTAATATTACATCTGTGGTCTCTATGGCTAGTTCTATTGGAAGTTCTGTTGGTAATATACCTCCACCTCCACCTCCACCGAGAAATAGCGGTAGTGGGTCTAATAATGATAATAACAACAGCTCATCCGAAGGTGGTGGTGAAATAACAACAGCCGATGATAAAAACCAACAAACTGCAAGTGGTGGTGAGAGTGAAAATAATGGTGGAGGTGGTGGTAAAAGTTCTTCTAAAGTATCTAATGGTGCTTTAATTGCTACTGGAGATATTGTAATAATAAGAAATGATTCTAATATTACAAAAAGTGGAAATGATAATTTTAGGTTTAACACGTCACTAACACACATAAACACGGAACAGACCTTTATCAAAGGAATAAACATTAACTATCAGACGGGTCAAAACATTTTAAATTTATCTGGGTATGGATCATTGAAATACAAAGGGTATATGGGAATATTCTCCACTTCATTTATGACAAATTTTAATACTGATTGGTTTTTGACGGCATCTTTGTTAAATGCTCAAAAGTTAAACAAGGTTACTTTGATGGGAGGAACAACTTATACGACTGGACAAATCAATAAGAATGATTTTCGTAATTGGTCTTTAATAGGTGGGGGATTTACCAACTTTAAAGGGGGTAAATCAATAGGGTTGAATTTTTTAGGGTTAGGTGTATATTCTCCATATATTTTCTTTTATGCTGGTCAGTGGTATAAAAGTGGATTTTTGATTATACCTATGGTAAATACAGATTTTAAAGTTACAGATAAATTTAAATGGACTGTTAGTTTTTCAGGTGTATACCAACTGAATCAAAGTTTTCAAAATTGGCAAGTTTTAACCGGAACAAAAATTTTGTTGTGAAAAAATTAGTACTATTTTTATTATTACCCATATCAATATTTGGACAGACATTTACACATTCAGGTTCAATTAGAACTGAAAATGATATTCCTGTTCCAAATATAACATCTAAATTGTATAAACGAGGGACAATAAACACATTATCAAATAATCTTAATGTTAAGATATTTTCAACACATAATGGAAATGGTAGTACGTCCCAATATGGTCAATATCCAACCAATACACTAGAATTTGATAGATTGTTTAATACTTCGTTTTCAAATACACAACTTAGATGGTCAGGAACATTATCAACAACTACATGTTTAAATTTTACAACATATACAACAATTAGAAATGCTGGAGCGACAGTTCCAAATAATGGAGAATACTATTCAGTTGAAGTTACAGGAACTTTTATACCTGTTGTAACTGGGACCTATTCTTTTGGAATAAATTCTGATGATGGTAGTGATTTATTTATTGGTGGAACATTTGTGGTTAGTTATTATGGTGGACACGGAATGAGTGGACCAATTTATGGAAATATAAATTTAGTCGCAGGGACTCAATATACGTTCAGAGCAAGAATGCAAGAATATGGTGGTGGTGATGGGTTAACTGTAGTTTGGAGAAGGCCAGGACAATCTATACATTCTCTACAAACATCGGAATTAGGTATTTTAACACCTACTTTTACTCCTTGGACTCAACAAACTACATCTACAACAAATACTTCGGGACAATATTCATTTTCACAATCAGTATCAAATGGGGATGAATGGTATATTGAAGTTGTTATACCAACCACAACGTCAAACTTATCCTCTGCTGATTTTGTGGGAATTGATGATATTGTTTTACAAAGAACACCAATCAAATCATATCATTATCACAAATATGAGGTTAGTGGTGATAATCTTATTACAATAAATGATATTTATACTATATCAAAAAGAATAAACGGATTAAATTATACAAAAAGAACTTTGTTGTTTACAGAATCACAATGGAATAGTTTGAATACAGGATCTGCAGATTTAAGAACATCTATTCCTGGAGTACAAAATACTTACACATTTACACCAAGTTCGGGTGGTATTACTAATCTTTATATTCTTTCTCCTGGTTTTACCAATCAATCAAATTTAAATTATTAATTATGGATACATTAGTGTGTTATTTTATATCGAGTGTAATAACTTTTGCACATATGAACGGAGTTCCTGATACAAAATTAACTTATGGTGCAAAACAAATTGTAACAGAACTTGTAAATGAAAATTATAGTTTATGTGAAAATGGGAGACCTGTCACTGTAGAAATTTTGTCTATAGAAGCTCCCACAAAGGGGATAAGAGTAGGACCATTTGAGTTTAAACAGAAAAAAACAATTGTTAAAACCAAAATCACGATGGATGGTAAAGAATATATTGGGAAGGGAACTAACAAAACCTCAGTTTCTTCTACTATATTACAACTTCAAGATGATAAATTACCGTTCGAACGAACTGAATTTAGCTCGGCATTAAGACAGGCACTATCGAAATCTTTTGAGAAAGATTGATCAAGTATCAAGTATATTATTGTTCGCTAATGTCATCAAGCTCTACACGATCAAATTCACTATCTATAGTTTCGAAATCAGGTGAAAACTCATACCAATCACTCCAATCCTCCGCTAATTCATTGAGATTTTCTTTTAATTGTTTTTCTGTGAATACTCCCTCAATATCTACTTCATAGTCACCTCTTCTTTTTTTACTTTCTCTAAATGAAAAAACCATCCTAAAAAATTTTTTTTCTGGTATATCCATATTGTCAACTCTTAATAAATCTCTTTTCAAACTACTAAAATTTTTTATAACTAGATTCATAGAAAAGAAAAAGAAAGATTCTGAGTCTCTAAATTTGGGAACATTAGGGTTGTTTATAAAATCGACCCAAAAATCTGTATAAATAGTATTATTAAGATTAACTTCAGATTCGCTAATTTCAACATTTGAATAATTTTTATAAAATTCTTCGTAAAGAAATTTTAAATAATTAAAACAATCTTCTTTGTTTTTAAAAAACTCATTCATATATTGGAAAAGATTTAATTTTTCTAAGTCTTCGTTGATCAGTGTCAGAATCATCCTGTTCAGTATCCGTATATTCATAATCCCAATCAAACGGGTTTGACCAATCTGGGATTAACTCATCATAATTAATTTCTAACTGTTCCTTAGTCATATATCCCTCATAATCTATGTCATATGTACCAAATTCACTTTCCCATATAGTAGCAACCACCTCTAATTCAAACGTTTGTATTTCGGGCACCTCAAAATTGTCCAATGTAATGGTACCATTATCAAGATTTTCAATATTTTCAGCAATACAATTCATAATAAAAAAAAATTGTCTTACATCATCTTTATTCATTCCAATAGAATTTGCTAATGAAGTCCAAAATTTCCAATAAGATCCTACATAACTATTTATAAGGTCTTCATCAAAGTTGTTTAATGTTATTTCTAATTTTTTAGAAAACATTTTGTAATAAGCTTTTATAAATCTAAATAGATTTTCTTTTGTTGGGAAACGTCCTAAAATTTCAATCCGACTAACCATAATACCGATGAATCATTATATTAATTTAACAATGAATAATATTCTTTGAAATGTTTAATTCTATCACTTAATCCAATAACACCCCCATTTACTCTTTTTGTTACCGCAGTAACGGTAGCGTCGTCAGCCCCTTTATCACAAATAGCCCATAATTTGTTAGAATCAAAGAAAAATGCCGCAGAAGCCAAAGGATATTTGTTAGCAACTAAATCAGGATTAGCAACGGTATCTTCACCAATAAATTTTGCAAAATTTGTATAGTTTTGTTTTCCTGTTAATTGAATGTATCCTCTACCTCTGAATTTATAACCTTCTTTTGTTGTTTCGTCTCCATTACCCATTCTTCCACCATACACTTTCGATGCTATTTTTTCGGGATTTCTAGCGTAGGATTCTGCTAAGTTACCTGGAAAATATTTTGGAAAAATCTTTTTTAGACCGTCGGCTGAATAGTTTAAATTTTCTTGAATGTGTTTAAATCCACCTGATTCATGGCCACATTGTGCTAAAAAATGTGCAAGACGTAAAGGTGTTGTTATATTAAATTTTTGAGCCGTATCTGGAATTTGTGCAATTACAGAGTCTGGTATATGACCTTTTAATTTTTCTAATTTGAAATTGGAAGTTTTGGTAATTACAACATCTTCTTTAACAATTTCAGGTTTGGTTGATGTTGTTGGGAACATTTTACTCCAAGTACCATCACCGACAATACCATCAGGGGTCAGCCCGTTTGTTGATTGCCATTCTTTTACTTTTTTCTCTGTACCTGCTCCAAAAATTCCATCAGGAGTTAAACCTAATTTAGTTTGAAGTTTTTTAACATCTTCACCTTTTGAATTTAATTTTAGTATCATAATTTTAATTTTATTTATAAATATTTATATTTATAAAAAAAAATTATGAAAGAAGTAATTAAAAAGATTTTACGTGAAGATCTAACACAACGACCTATGTTACTCAAGGAAAGTTGTAATATTTCAGAAAGTTTAAAACATCACATAGACAATCGTCTAACTTTGTCAGAAAACGTTTTTAGACCATACTCTGACAACTATTTTCATTTGATAAATGAAGTAAGAGAACTCTATAGTATGGATATGATAGAGTTGAATAAAGAAGATGAATGGTTAGTGAACACCGACATCGGAAAAACAGCTTACTACAATGGAGATGAAGTTTGGTTGGACATACCATTCCGAGATGGAAACTTTTTGTCTGAAGCTGAATATAGAGGTCGAAAAGTTAATTTAAATTCCCCATTCAGAACCCCAGGTGGTCCAAAAAAATTTTCAGTTTATGTAAAGAATAAAACCGGAAATGTGATAAAAGTATCTTTTGGTGACCCGAACTTAAGAGTCAGAAGTAATAATCCTAAAGCTGCTAAATCTTTTAGAGCTAGACATAAATGTCATACCAAAAAAGACAAAACTACTGCTGGGTATTGGTCTTGCAATATCTCTAGGTACAGAAAAAAATTAGGTATAAAATCATCAAGTCCTTGGTAATGTCTAAACGTCCTTTCAAACAGACAAAAGAAGATAATATAATTATTCGTAAATTTTCTAACAAGGTTAAAGGTCACGAACTAAAGTGGCATTACGATCTGAAACATCGTATTGTTATTTGTGAACATGAAACAAACTGGTTATTTCAAATGGATAATGAATTACCCAAGAAAATTGAAAAAAATTCAATTATTGAAATACCACCTTATGTCTATCACAGAGTAATTAAGGGTGACGGAGATTTAATTGTTTCAATCAAAGAAAGTTGAATCTTATCCACCATGGAGCATTGGTAGCTCGTATTCTTCAGTCGTGTTGATATGTAATACTTCCTCTTGAACTGGATTAGCTCTAGGTTCTATTTCGTTTATGGGGATTTCTCCTCGTGTTTCATAGTCGTTTATAATATCCATCAAATTTGAATCATTTGAAATCATTTTTAATACTTCTTTTGAACACAATTCATAATTTGATGATCTATCCATCTCCCTTATAATTTTAAGAATTTCACTTGGTAAGTCAGACATTATTGAGTCAATTTGAAAATCTAAAACATTCCAAAAAGTAGGGGAGGTGGCGTCTTTTTCCCAATGTACTGCTACTTTAAGTCCTGTATTTTTATTAATACAATACACGAGTAGACCATGATAAGCATATCTGTAAAAATGTCTTGAAGATTCTCTTGATGTTGTACACCATTTAGTATCAGCTCCATACACCTTTGAAGCTTCGTAAGTTAAAGGTCTAACAAGTAACCATTCATCATTATCAAAAATTTTAATAACCTCTTTTTTGGAATAATTTTGAAGATATTTGGCGTGAGCTTTCTTATAGATTTCACTCAATTCTGCAATACTTTTAATGTTGTTTACATCAACACCTGTAATGTAATTTTTTTGATATAAATCTATAAACTCTTTAATTACATTACCCGACACGTCTTCGAAAAGATTGTTAAATACTTCATTAAAAAAATGAAATGATTGTATGGCTATATTGTTTGTGATTTTTCTATTTGTTTCTCTTTCGATACGTTCGACAAACTCAGGATCTATCCTTGATTTTTTTTTCTCTACTTGAACCTGGATTAACTTTAACAACATGGGTAAAAACTTGTTGGTTTCAGATTTGTCCAAGTAAGTAAGATAATCGATAAAAGAAAAATCTAGTTCTGCAAAATCTTTTTTGATTTGTGATAATTTAGCCATTTGTTTGATTTTTAATAAGGTTATTAATTTTAAGTTTTACTCTTTCACTCAGTGGAATTGCGTTTCCGTCTTCATCAATTCTCACGAATTTTATATTTGTTTTTACAATTGTTTTTTGATCCCCTGTGTATACATTGTGGGCTCGTGCCTCAACATAAAACGTGACGGAAGTATTACCGACAGAATGTGGTTTAGCATAAATTTTTACAAGTTGACCTTCTCGTGCTGGTTTTTCGAATAAACAAGAATCGATCGATAGTGTTACCATTCGAGGAGTATCACATAATTGCATCGCATAAGAAACCGCGGAAGCGTCAATCCAAGCCAATGCTTTTCCACCAAAAAGATTCCCATGAAATCCCAAATCAGATTTTTTAACAGGATGTGTCGATATAAGTTCCATACAAAAAAAATAAAAAGAAATATATCGAAGTCAAATTACGGACTTGAAAAAAACAACTAAAAAACGTTTTTTTGGATAGTAACTTATTTTTTTTCTTTGGTTACTTTTTGTAATAACTTCTTAATCGTATATTGATTAATTGCAACTACACTGAGTGCTACCACTCTTTTTGCTAATTCTGTGAAATCTTCACTAGTCAAGTTATTATCACCGATTTTCAGAAGATAATCTAACATTGGTAATAGGAAGGTAAAAAAAATTATTTCATTTGCCATTTTGACTGACTTGACTGAATTAGTCACAAAAAGTCTTAACAAATCAATTAATTTATCAATTTTACGTTTTGCAAAATTAAACTCTTTTATCAAATTTCTTTCTCTGATCAATCTAGTAATTTGTCTTATCTCAGAAGCATTTTGATTATACAAAATAGAACAAATCCCAATTATAAGTAATGTTCTTTCAGGTCCCGTGAGAGATGGGAACTCCAAGTTCAAAGTCGCATTTAATGGTCTAGCCAATGCTCCGATCATTGCCGAATATGTTAATAAAAACTTTGTATTTTCGACACCTAATGTTTTAGCGGTATTGTAAATGGCCTTAGTTGTTTTCTCAAATTTAGAAAAAATAGAATTTATATCTTCTATTACATTTTCTTGTAAAACCATAGTGTTTGTCATTATTCTAAATACAACGATATTTAAAAAAAAAGTCACACGGTAACCCCCAAATTTAAATAACAATCGCCGACCAAGACTATGAAATTAATTTGACCCGTGTGACATTTAAAACATAAAATATTTTTTTTAAGAATCAAATATTTATCATAAAAAAAATTATGAACGCATTTTTCGTAGGAATTACTCAACAAGAGAAAAATAACATTTTGGACCAGCATAAAAAAATTTATGATGGTTATAGAATTATACATCAAACCGATAATAAACCTCAACCCTTGTATGTACAAGATTTTGCCAACGACAAAGAAGGGCTTGTGGTTAACAATAGTGGTGAAGTGAAAAAATATACAAATGTGGGGATCAATGAATCGGAGGAAATGTATTCTGATTTATTTTTGGATGAGGTTGAAGAATCGGAATGTATGGAATGTGGAATGAAAGAAACTTACGAAGAGACTGAGTTTGAGGATGCGTATGCGTTCAGAGACAATGAAAGAGATGAGGAGGTGGATACTGATTTTGAAACCATCGATTTGATAGGAATGGACCAAGATTACGAACCAATGGATGATGATGAATTAACTCCTGGAGAAGGTGATGAAACGTTAAGTCCTCAGGAAGATGAAGAGGACAATAATTGGATGTTTGTTGAGGATGAATTTACTGAAAACGAAGATTTGGATGAATCATTCCACAATCAGAGGAACAGAATCTTGGAAATGTTTCAGAGAACATCCAAGTTTTAAAAATTGTCTGTGAGTTTACGGTACACAAAATACCCTTCAATATCTCTTAGTATTTGTTGAATGTAGTCGTATTTCCTATTACCCTTAGACACCTTTTTGTTCGATATCAAATGATATATTGAGGTTCCTTTGATTTTTTTGATGGTTACCACAACCCCATTGGATAGGAATATTTTTTTGTTGGTCCTTTTGATACAAGTTACATTGTCGTAAGAATTACCAACTTCTATGTTCAAAAGAAACATATGTGCGTGGCGCCATAAATCATTCATGGGTCAAATATACACAAATAATTTGATATTTTATTTTTTTTTATGTAAAAATTGGTTTTTTTGAAAAATCGAAATATTTGTAAGGAAAAAAAACTATGGAAATAAGAGAAATTTTTGAAACAAATTTATCATCGAATAATTTGGAAGTCAAATTCAGGATGAATGAGGACTCTGATGAGGTAATTCGAACACATACATTCGATATTGACGAAATCGTCGAATATGGGTATGAAATTTTTAAAAGTCCTGATGATTTGGATGAACTAGACGAAGATAGTTCAGAAGAAGAATATGAGTTAAATGATTGGGATATTGATATTGACGAGACGGAATTGACCTCATTTATGAATGAATATTTTTCAATCAATGAAAATATTCCTGATGCAGAAATATATTAATTTGATATTTATTATACATGAGTGGTGTAGATATAGATTATTATATTAGAATGTTACAATCGTTGATTAGTGACAAGGTTGAGGTTGGGGAACAAGAAATGGGCACATCTTCAGCAGGTCCTCCTGCCGCATACCCCACGGTCACCAAATGGGAAACAGGGATTAAAAGAGGGGCGGCAAATCAAATAGGAAATACAAAATGGAAAGATTCATATCCTATAGTGAGGGGTAAAGCAAATACTTTGTTATAATCGTATATTTATTGAGAAAAAAAATATGAATTACTCTAAAAAGATGGGTCTTGAGGCTTTGAGCAGAAGTTTATTGTTAATGTCTTATGACAATAAAAAAACCTTAACTGAAAACGTTGATAATATTTTAATAGAACAGAATGTAGTACCTATTAACCAGTTATTGAGGGATGCAGTTAGGGGACCTGGTACAAACTTACAAAAGTTACGTACGGTTTTCGATAGGTTAAAAAGTAAACAAGATTTTATTAATTTAAATAATGTAGTTGTAAGTAATCCAAAGTACTTTTCAGTACCTCCCAATTCTTATAAAAACATCCAAGATATGTTGAACGGTGAATTGGAGGCTGACAACTTAGATATTGCTAAATATATTACAGGAAAGTTAAAAGGTTTGGGAATAAATATGACTTACAAAGTTTATCAAAACAATCCAAAATCTTTATACCCCAATTCTATTAGAATAAATTTGGAAGGCACTCAATCCAAGCCAGAAAACAAAAAAAATCAAGCAAAACCTCTAGATCCCAACCAAGGCCCCAAAGTAACTGAATTCACATGTAAAGTTCCTAATGATAAAAACTATGCATACACATCCAAGGACAACAATTGGTTTGCATTGAATCTTAAGAATAAACAAAGATTTAATTTGACATTACTTACTAAACAATTCCCAGCATACAAAAAAACAATAGAGATTTTAGTGAAAACATGTCCTAAACAACAACCTACCTCTGACTCTGAAGTTAAGATCCCATACCGTAACGTACAAGATGTAATCCAAACCCCGCAATTAACAAATAATGACCTTAGTCAATTCAATGTAAATCAATAAGAATATGAATACTATAACAAAAAGTTTAAGGAAAAATATTAACGAAATCAAAGAAACTAAAAAAAATTTGATTATCGAACACTCTATCGTTCAGTCACGTTTAAAATTTGTACTTGAACAGAATTATAAAAGTGACCGTGAAAAGTCTATATTTCTATTATCCGAAATGATTATCCTAGAAGAACAAGGATACGACTTAAGACAATTGAATGAACAATTTGATATATTTGGATTTTTGGGTAGTTTATTTGGTGGATCTGTAAGATCACTTCCAGAAGTTATAGGTGAGTATTTAACTGATGGAGTTGCAAAACTATTTGGTATTAATAAACAAAATTATTTTTACAATGTTATTAGAAGTGTCATTACAAGTACAAACATAGCTGATTATGGTAAACTTATTACAGATTGTAGATTTTTGACTAACAAAATATGTGATGGACTTATAGAAGCAGTTATAACACAACAACAAGCTAAAAATAACTATGACACGGGTGCTGGAGGTTTCATGCTAAATGCTATAAGAAATTCTTTAATGAAAATACTAGCAGATCAAAAAGGTTCAATAATCCAAAATTTGGAAGATGTATTGTCAACTATAATTTGTGATGCGCAAGCTAAGTGGAGACAGAATATTTCAAATTTAGGTAAGAGCATGGTAGGTAAAGTTGGCACAGCTTAAAAAAAATCTTTTTTAAACGTTTCCCATACATTTTCCAAACTTCTACCCGCTATTTCAGTGAAGAACTGCGGTTCATAAGGTTGTGAATTAAGTTTCATCTTAGATTGCTCCAAACTTTTATCACCTTTTTTAACATTACAACTGAAACATGATGTAACCATATTGGTCCAAGTATTAAGACCACCCTTCGATCTTGGTATGATATGGTCTATGGTTAGACTTTTTTTAGAACCACAATAGACACATTGGTGATTATCTCTAGCGTAAATTCTGTGACGACTAATTTTGATTGGTTTTGTTCTAAATTTAACATAATTTAACAGTCTAATTATGAGAGGTCGTACAAACTCACCCGAGGTGGTTAATATTTTTTCTATATTTTCTTTTAATACTTCAGCTTTTCCTTTCAAGACGAGTTTAACACTCTTCTGAAGAGAAGTTACATTTAATGGTGTAAAATCTGAATTCAACACTAAAACTTGATTCATCGTTTGACTTTTTACTGAAAAGTATTAATTTTTAATCAAAAATCAAATCATGTCGTACTGTATTATTAAAATGGTAGAAATAAAAAATACCGATACAAATAAGAAAATTTTACCTGTTATTCTCTTAGATAGTCAAGATGAAGTTTTGGAGTTTGAAAATTTAGATGAGGCTGAAAAATTTAGAGATTTATTACAATTAAATTCCGATTCAGGTCACAAATATTTAATTAAGAAAATCTAACATGGCTCACCCAATTTTACATTCTAAATCTTCCGCAAAAAAATTCGGTGGTAAATGGGAGGATTATATTCATTTACACAATTGGTTGGATGAAACTAAATCCTGGGTCGGTCATTCAGTGCATAGGATGTTTAGACATCATAGTGAAGGGATTTTCGAAATGGAAAAAATTTTTGGAAGTTCATTTGTAAATAGTGATGAAAAAGTTGTGTATGTGAGATATGTTGGTGAACAACACGTTTTAGAAGATTGTTACAATTACATTCCAACAGCAAAAGAATGGATTGACGCTATCAAAGCGGAAAAAAAACCAATGTGGTTTATTCGAACTGCCAAACTAGAATTGGAAGATTAGATATTTATCAGTATGGCAGATACAAAAAAAGGATTAACAAAACTTATTCAATGGTGGGGAACCAAATGTAATAAAGTAACAATTGAAGTTAACGAAGATTATGTTTTAAATGATACAGACAGATGTGAATGTATCAACAAAAATGGAGAAAATACTATATTACGTCATCCGTTTCAAATACAGCAGGTAATAGACTTTCTCTGCGACGATATTCGTGATTTGCGTTCGACATTAGATGATTCTATCGATGTGAATGACCCATATATCAACAGATATGACTTAAATTTTGATTTTGATTCGAATAAATTTATTGTAAATGTACAATATTCATTTAATAGTGAAGGCGTAGAAATGATAGATGTACGATCTGTAGAAGAAAATGAAAATATAATTGAAATATTTAATGATCTTGAAAGAAATGGAGCACGTGGTATATGTCAAGTTGATTTTAATGGAAGTGGTGACTCTGGATATATTGAAGATAGTTTACTTGACTCTAATGGACGTAGATTTCTAGTACCCACAGAATTGGAAAATGAATTATATGACTTTCTAGAAAATGAACATGGAGGGTGGGAAATCAATGAAGGGAGCTTTGGACAGTTTATGATTAATTTAACAAAAAAAGAAATCGAACTGTTTTACACTGAAAATTTCGAAGAAAATGAGGAGACGGTTATTTATGAATCATCAATAGATGAATTAATCGACGAAATTAACTCAAAGGATGATGTTGATTGATCTGTATGTTTACAAAATCAAAATTATTGTATTAAAAATTTACTAACATGTCAGATCCAAAAAAAGCATTAATAAAACTCATTCAATGGTGGGGAACCAAATGCATTGAAGTACAAATAAATGTGGAAGAGGAGGGTCGTTTGGATTTTTCCAATAAAGATAAATGTGAATGTATTGACAAAAATGGAGAAGATACCAAATTACGTCATCCGTTTCAAATAGACAGTGTAATAAAAATTTTATGTAAAAACATTCTTGATTTAGATCAAAAAATGTATGACTCAATTGATATTGAGGATCCAAATACATCAGGGTATGAAGTATCTTTTAATTTAAAATCTAATAAATTTATAGTCGTAGGGAATTATAGTTTTTACTATCTTAACGATTCGGTCTATAAAACAAAAGATTTTAGTAAATCTTCAGATACTCTTGAAATTTTTGAAGATTACACAGAAGCTAGACATACAGGAAAATGGATCGTAACATTCGATGGTTGGGGTGATACTGGTGACATTCAAGATGTGATGACACAAGGAGAAAAATCTATAAATGTGTCCGCAAGTCTAAATGATTTACTTTACGAAATGTTAAATAATACATCTAGTTATTGGGAACAAAACGAAGGGAGTACTGGCCATTTTTCGATAGATTTAGACTCAGCAAAAATTGCCTTAGAATATCGAGAAAGACAAGAAATTTTTGAAGATGAAGTAATTTACGAAACAACTATAGATGAACTAATTAACGAAATTAGTGTCTATGATGACGGTGTCGACTAACTTTAAACGATTGTAATGGTCTTTCATCATCAAAATCAAACATTCTTTTTATTTTTGTTTGATTATTTTTTCTTTGATTTTGATTTGGTTTTGAATTTTAAATAAACTCAACAAGAAATCCCACAAATCTTTAGTTTGTGGGATGAATTGTTGTTCTGTAATAACAATAAATATTTTTTTGAAAAAAAACAATATTCTTCTAAACTTTTT
>Ga0209086_10000427_pt1 | contig 36510 bp, 52 predicted proteins | sample M_130207_XF_Meta_FD_187312 | JGI IMG/M metagenome (GOLD analysis project Ga0209086, IMG submission 187312) | Freshwater microbial communities from Lake Montjoie, Canada to study carbon cycling - M_130207_XF_MetaG (SPAdes) (version 2) | ecosystem: Environmental > Aquatic > Freshwater > Lake... | reverse complement strand
ACTTGTGGGGTTCCACTGCCAACTGTAATTGCACTTGCAAGAGTTGATCCGTCTACAAATCTATTGTATCCAAGAGAATAAAATATGGTGCTACCGATGACAGACAACGGGGCGGCTTGATTAGATATTGATAAATTAGTGTTAGAAAGCCTTAAATTAGATATATATCCAGCAAATGAGTTTGTTGCGCTTCTGTCTGTTGCAATTCTCATTGCATCAGTTTGACTGAATGTTGTCCCAGAAGTACCTGTACCGTCAGACGCCCCATTAACGTACAAAGTAGTTTGACTAGCACCCGTACCTGCTCTTACAACTGCAACATACGTCCATGTGTTTGCAGGAATGCTTGTTGATCCAGTGATGCTTGTTGATGTGTCAATAAACACCAACTTGTTAGCAGAACTTATTTGAAAAACCCAGCCTGTTGGGGTAGATGCGCCTTTGCAAGCAATAGTGTGCGTTGCTCCAGATGCGGTACGGAACACCCATGCTTCAATAGTAAAATTTCCAGACCCAAATCTAAGACTAGCGCTATCTGCAACACTCAAATAACTACTAGAAAAATACCCACTCCAATACCCACTAGGCTGATACGGCGTAAACGCTCCCTGCGTGGGTGTTCCGTTGCGGGTGATGGTGAAGTTATTGGTAGATGAGTCTAGGAATGTATTGTTCTGCTGCGCGTTAGTGCTAGTAGTGTTCAGCAGCAAAGGCACATACATAAAGTATGGATCGGTCACAACGGCAGGCGTAGCACTAGGCCAGGCACCGCGCTGCTGGGCGCGTTGCTGGTTTAGCAGGTTCCAAATACCTCCAGCAATACTTGAAGTTGGAAGGTTTTGTGGGCCAATTCGCTCGCCGTTTCCACGCATATTTACACCGGATATCTAATAATTACGACGCCGCTGCCGCCATTGCCGCCAATCTTGGTTGAGCCAGCATCGTATCCACCGCCTCCACCGCCACCGCCAGTGTTTGCAGCACCAGATGTGCCAGCGACGTTATAGCCACCGTTACCGCCGCCACCCGTGCCAATTGATGGTGTTGGTTGGTAAACGCCGCTCATGTTGCTGGTTGAGGTTACATTTGTGGTACTTCCACTTGTTGTGTAAGTTCCAATTCCACCAGATCCACTACCAAATGCAGTTACCGTCCTAGTCAAAACTCCAGCACCTTGGAATTGCATGACCATTCCAACGTAAATCGCACCAGAAGTTACAGTACCGACGTTCATTGTTGAACCAGTGCAACTTGCCGATCCTTTGAAAATTTTAGTGTTATTACCCAATCCCCCATAACCTGGGATTCGATAAACAGCGTTTGCATCAGATGCGCCAATTACCCCAGCCCCGCCACCACCACCATAAGACGTTGCAGTGCCGTTGATTGAGCTTTGTCTGCCCAATCCACCATTACCAGACCAAGCGCGGATAAAACTCCCATAACAAACCCAATTAGAACCAGCAACACCAGTGCCGCCAGCACCACCGCCGCCACCGCCGCCATTAACAGCGGCGGCACCAGCGCCGCCAGCGGAACCTTGGCCTGTGGTGCCAGCTCCAGCAACCGTACCAGTTGCAGACCCTTCAGAACTTCCGCCACCGCCAGAACCACCAGTGCCGCCAGCAGTTGCGCCAGGCCCGGTAGTAATTAAGCGACCACCTGCACCACCGCCTTTTGCGGTGTAACCCAATCCGGTTGAATCCGAACCGTTTTGCGCGGCAGTTGTTAAAGTTAGCGGGCCACCAGCGCCGCCAGCACCAACACCAATTGAATACGCGCTAACAGAAATAGCCACCGAAGTGTTATATAAAACACCACCAGCGCCGCCGCCTCCAGCGTTAGATTGCCCGTTTGTACCAGCACCTTGTGATCCACCGCCACCGCCGCCAACAAGCAAAATATCAACAGCAGACCCAGACGGCGCAGAAGTAACATTAAACGTGCCGCTGCTGGTAAACGTGTGAATCTTGTACCCACCAACGGTGGTTTCCGTGCCTCCGGTAGCGACGATCGCCGGTGGGCTTGGATTCTTTAGTTGGGCCGCCGCCTCTGCCGTCGTTCCGCTAACCGGCGGTGCAATCGTAATTACGGGCGGCGTAATATAGCCAGAACCACCGCTGGTCACATCAACGCTAACAACAGCCCCATCAACAACCGTGGCAACAGCCGTGGCCGTAGTGCCGCTAGGTGGCGGCGCTACCGTAACCGTTGGCGGCACATCTGAATCATAGCCAGAACCGCCACTAGAAACAGTGATGTTTTGCACGCTGGTCGGCGTGCCTGCCGTCACAACCGGCCAGGTTCCAGCACCTTGGTTTTGCTGCTGATCTTGCGGCGTCCAGACTCCTACTGCAACCGAAGTGGTTGCCAGCGTGTCTGGCCCAATAACCCCGTCAGGTCGCTTAAAAGTCATTACGAAATCACATCATAACTGGCGACTGCCTCAAGATACGAATTGGCACTTGCCAATGCCGTAATTGAATCGCCTTCTTGCAGATAGATGAAGTTATCTTTACCCACCACAATCAGCGAAGCATCGTTTGGCACCGCAACCGTAAACGCCAATCGATAAGTGCCGGTGTTGGTCACCGAGCGCACCAAGTTAACCGTCACATCCGCAGCAGCAGTGCCGTTGATGTTTGCCACGTTTAGCGCATTGATTCGCACCACCGTGCCGCTTGACGCTGCATTGTTAATCAACGTTTGTGCGCTAGTGGTCAAAGCCAACCCAACAACGGTGCCCGTTGCGGTCGTTGGGTTTAATAGATTGGGTGCAGCCATTTTTTAATCCTTACCAGAACATTGAGTATGCAATCGCCTGGGCTTTGGTAACACCACCGCCTCCAGCCGAATATTGCGGAATGTTAAGCGTATTGCTCACAAACGTCGCCGCACCGCTTGTGCCCGTCGTGGTCAACGTAATTGGTGCCTGATAGTCCGTTCCAGCCACGGCATTTTGCAACGCACCAAAGTTATTGGCCTTTTGAATCGCCGTGCCATTTGGCGGCGTCAAATAATCCACGTTGGATTGGGCAGCGCTAATGCTGGTTCCGTCGCCCTTCAACACACCCGAAATGCTGGTGCTCAACGTAATCGCAGGCGTTGTGGTGGCATTCGCTACAGTCCCGGCCAAACCATTAGCCGAGACAACCGAAATGGTGGTAACCGTGCCCGATCCAGAACCATACTGCGGCACATTAAGAGTGCCACCCGTCCAAGTCGCCGCGCCACTGGTGCCGGTGGTTGTTAGCTGGAAGATGTTAGATGCCGCAACTTTGACAGTTGAGCCGCTCTGAACAATCGGCAGAACTTCCGTTCCCGCCAGCGGCGTAGTTGCTGCTGGCAATGCTGATATTTTGGTATTAGCCATTTATGATTCCAAAAGAATAGCGTCGCCAGTTTCCATCAAAATCCAGTCGCCGGTTTCCATCAAAAGGATTGATTCAACAACAGGCCCAGGTGCGGTCGCTGGCCCCGCCTTAAAAGACGGCACACAAATGATATTGACCCCAATACCATTATTAACGCCCGCACCGTAACTCATCGAATGTTCATCGGCTTTGCGTAAACCGTGCCGCTAGAGCTCAATTGAATTGCACTCACCCGCCACACCGCTCCCGTTCCCGGTGGCACCCGAAACGGCACTGGCGTATTGGCTGGCAATGGCGTAGATGACGTTGTAGCCGTCACACCCTCACCCACCGCGATATAAGCTGCCGAATCCGACCAAACCAGTACACCCTGCGGGCCAGCAGGCCATCCAGTCGTCGAGCCTGCCGTACCAGAGTAAGACGCCGTTTGTGACGGGAAATTAGTGTCTGCACAGACGTTTAGAAGTTCCATGATTTACTCGTAATTTACGCCAAAAACCTTAACCGATACAACGCACGCAGGTAGATTTCAACCACATTGTCAATTAACTGCTGCAAAGGCGTATCTGTTTTTTCACAGATATCATACCGCGCATCTTCAATTTCTTTTAATTGATCTTCCAGAAATTGGATGATATTGGACGTTTTCTTGGCGCCCATCAAGTTAATTGGCCCAATTAGACCATAACGGCCCTGATATGCCTCGGCAAAGTCATCTGCCGCTTCAATGATCAATTCGTAGAAATGACCAAGCGCCTTGTGCTTGCTGTAACTGCGCGTATTCAAATGCACCGAATGCGCCACATCACGGGCTAGGAATAACATTCCAACAAAATCAGCGGCTTTCATTGCATTCCCTGTTGGGGTTGAGCGTATTCAGCAGACTCCGGCATCATCTCAATAGGCTCACGCCCCGGCATCTCACCAACCAGATCACCCGAGGTAATCATCCCGTGCAGGGTGCCCATCACCACATCTTGAATCTGTTCCTCAGTCATACCGGCCTGCACCGCGCTAATCCGCTGGGTTTCGGCCTGATATGCCTTGATATTGGCCTCAAAGTCCTTGCGCTCTTGCTCTTGCATCTCAATGGACTTGCCCACGTTCTGGAGCATCTGGTGCATCTGCTCCATTTCTTGGGCCATTGCCTGCATCTGCTGCTGCGCGGCCTGCAACGCCGGATTATCGTCGCCATCCTCAAGCAACTTAGGATCAATCGTCTTGGCAAACCGCTTTGCCATCTCCTGAGCTCCAGGCCAATCCATGTTCTTAACAAACAGATCGCCCGCCACAGTCCACAACTGCGGATTGCCTTGTAACAACTGCGCCATTGCTTCCAAGGCTTCCTGCCGCTTGGTCGCATAACCTGGGCCAGTTGCCACCACAACGTCGTACTTGCCAACACCGGGGTTGTAAATCTTCTCAATCACAACGCCGGTCTGATCCATGATCTTCTTGACTGGCTGCTCTTGCATTGGATCAATCTTGACCATCTTGGTCTCGCCATCCAACCCAATAATCCGCGCAATACGCTGGGTGTCGTAAATTTTAGGAATCAAGTCAACCAACTGGCGCACCACATAACGCACCGCACGCGCCAAGTTGTCCTGATAGTGGTACGTCCCAACATCACCCTCGCGCTGGCGAGCCAAAATCGCCTTGCCCGATCGCTCGTTGCTGGTCATGCCCAGACTGGCGTTATATTGCCCCGTCGCGGCCTTCAAATCCTCAGATGCACCGGCTTTGGCCTGCAGCAACCCACTTGATGCCATCGGAGGCTGGGCACGTTGCGGCAATGGCAGAATCGAACCCGAGCCATCTGTCACATCAGGGTTAACCTCTAGATACGGCCAGTTCTGCGTATTGGCCGTTTTCCACTGAGTCTCATAACCCTCAAACTGGCCGCCATACCCAATAAACGGTGCTTTGGGCGCCAGCGCCAGCATCTCTGCTTCTTGGCTCACCCAATAGTTGTACATCCGTTGGGCATCTTTGGCATTACGCACTAGGCCAGACAGATAAATCCTGCCCTCAACCTCAAATTCATTGCCAATCACCCGCACAACCGGGATATGCTGACCGGCCCAGTCAGACTCCTCAAGAATCTCGTAGCCGTTAATCTTGCACCACTTCACCCGCTTACGGTCGGCCTGGCGCGATCGCTTGGGGTTGCCATAAAGCGCACGCAACTGCTTATCTTCAGGTGTGCCCTGAAATGCCGTCACATTCCCAGGATAAAGGTTCAATGTGGCGCGGTCATACTCAATGTAAAAGTATTCGGCAATCCGAATCGTATTGGTATTGAGCCACTGGCTCAGATTCTGATCCCCAACACCCAGTGTCTCCAATGTAGATACGGGCGAGGCATTTGGAAACTGCCGGTGATACTCCTCTTGGCTCAAATCCTCAGTGATAAAGCACCACTTCGCATCCGCACCGCAAGGGTCTTGAATCAGCGGATCCATATAAACCGAAAACGAATTACGCACCCGCCCGATCTTCAAATCCTGATCAAACGAGTTCTCATCACAATATTCGGTCAGAATCCTGATGTAACCTTCACCGTAACTAACTTGGTTCTCGCAAGCGGTGTCATAGGCAACATCTGCGTCCGAGATGTACTCGATGTGACGCACAATTCCATTAAATATCTCGGCGACCTCGACATCAGCGTTATCGTCCACCGGGATGACCTTGCCGCTGGGACGGTTCTGTCTTTGGTCATTGGTCACCTGCCGAACGTGCTGCGGTAACTTGTTAATCGTCAAGCATGGCCGCGCATTGATCGTCTGCCCCTGCACCGCACCACGGGTCGCCAGTACATCCGCAGGCCATTGCCACTGATTATCCGGCGATGCTGCATAAAAGCGCAGATCGTCTAACTCATCCTCACGGCTTTCGGAATACGCCGAAATCGCCATAGACAAACGATCCCGCGCCGTCGAAAGTACATCCGTGTCGCTACGCTTGGCTTTGCCGCCAAGAGCCACATTGCCAACAGCGTTAATACCAGTGTAGTCAGCCATCAACACTTCCAGCGTTTAAGCGATGCCTTTGCACGTTCAGCATCACCCTTTGCGTGTTTAACCACGCCTTCCATTCTTGCACAAAAACTTGCCTTTCTACCCTTATCCGCATCCGTCTTTGGATTCGGCGCAGGCGCCTTTAAATTACTATTCGTGGCGGCATTGTACTTCTCGCGCCCTTTGGCAGTTAATCCGGCACCTTGCTTAACAGGTAACTTTTCTCCGCGGCCAACTGACAAAGATACGGTTTTTTTCACTTTTTATAGGTTATTACTTTTTCTTGGCAGTTTTAGCGGATTCTTTAAAATCCTTGGCAGTCGGCGCATTTTTGCTACCAACCTTGTTCATCTTCTCGCCAGAACCGGCCTTAATGCGTTCCTGTTTGGCGTGAATATTTGCATATAGGCCTGGTTTTTTCATTTCTTCTTCGCCGCTTCACGTTTGACGGAATAGGCAATTGCCACGGCTTGGGCAGGTTTTTTACCAGCTTTCACTTCAGTTGCGACATTTTTTTTGAATGCCTCTTTTGAAGTAGATTTTTTAAGCATTATGAACCCATCCAACTAGACGATACGGCAGACCCTTGACTCATTGTCAATGTCCTAGCCTTTTCAGTATACTCTCTATGCGCCACGGGAAAGGCAAATGTCACCGCCAACGCATCCGCTGCATCAGGACTAGCCAAACCACGCGAGCGCATCTCTTTCTTGCTCTCCAGCATAATCGACCCAGATGAGTTGGGCTTTTTCATCGGCCCAGTCAAATCATCCTTTAATTGCCGGTCATTCGGGATACTCGCGCCACGCAGCCAATCCCGCATAGCGCCCCACATCTCCGAGCGCTTATTCTGCCACATTACCGGATTCTTTGACTTCCAGCCAAAGTTTACCCCACGCACCTTATATCTTTGCTCATTTAACCTGTCAAGTATCCCATAACCCAACCCACCCTCATCAATTACCGTCAATGTGGGCTTGTAATCCTCAATTGCCTCAATCACCCGCCCCACAATCGACATCGTATCCTCACCCTTATACCGCTTAATCGCCACCAAATCACGGCCCTGGCGCACCACAATCACCGTGGAATCCAATCCACCCCGCGCCGGGTCAATCCCAATCACCACCGGCGCCGTCTGATCGCCATGTTTTGGCCGTTTCATGGCCGATTCCACCAAGTTCTGCCCAATAAACTGATCATCCCCCGTCGCAGGAAACTCGCCATACACCTCAACCTTGGCCTGCTGACTGTCCTCGCCATATTCCTCAATAATCTGATCATAAATCCGCTTATCCGTGCCCTCAACCGTGCGCGAATCAATCTGTTTTGACTTCCAAAAGTCCCTTTTTGAATGGAAACACTCAAAAAAGTACCCCTGATTGCGCCGAGGATTGCTAAACGCAAACCAATAGCGATCCAAAATGTTTTCCGTGAAAAACCCCGCCCCCACCGCCCAGATCGGGTCGGGAATACCGCTGGCCTCGTCAAATATCAGCATCATTCCGTCATGGTTGTGCACCCCAGCATACGAATCTGGGTTTTCCTCAGACCATAACTTGCCCTCCGCAGCCCAGTACCTCGTACCCTTCTTCAAATCGCGCTCTACCAACTCTGTCATCCACTGCGCTGGCACCAACTTGGTGGCACTAATCTCCCACCAGTGATTGTTGATGATCATTGCCTGCCACTTGGTCAGCTCACCCCAGGTCACCGACCGTAACTGCGCCTCACTGTTGGCACTCACAATCACCGTCGAGCCAATCCTTGTGGTCAGCATCCACAAAATCAACCAACTCACCAGCGCAGACTTGCCAATACCGCGCCCGCTGGACACCGCCAGCCGCAACGCATCCATGTCCAGCGCACTCTGATTGGCCTTAATGTGGCTCGTGATCTGGCGCAGCACATCGCGTTGCCAGCCCCGCGGCCCCTTGAACTTAGCCAGCGGCGTGTTTTCCTTGCCCCAAGGAAATGCAAAAAAAACAAAGGCTTCCGGATCATCCTTCAACTTGGATGACCACAGTTGCGTCATGAGCGTTTGTTCTTCTTCAGCGGAAAATTTGGGTTTTTGCATAAAAAATAAAAAAAATTGGCGTGACCCCTCCGTCACCGTGACCGGTCGCCGTCGGCCCTACCCGGCCCTTGCCTTGCCGACTCGGACGTTGCCTTGCGTCTAGGTTAACACGACGACGCGCCAAGACGACGCGAGCACATGGACGATTGATCGTCAATAGGGGTTTACCCTGCGACAGCGTGTCGCATTGGCGTGCGCGGACGATGTTGGCACAGTGTGATCAAGCGCCGCGTGGCGTGTTAACAGGAGAGCAACACAATGCAAGCAATCGTCACCAAGTACATCCCGCCGACTAACCACAGGCCTGCGCGAATCAAAGCGACGGCGATGGCTGGGAGCGTAACGATTAGCTACGATTACGCCAACTATCATGAATGGCCGTTTCGCAAGGCTGCGCAGGCGCTTTGCGACAAGTTTGGCTGGGACTGGGAAATGACTGGGGGCAGCTTGCCTGATGGGTCAATCGTTTGGGTCAAGTTGCCATGAAACTCGAAAACTACCTCGATCTCGCACTCGCATTATTCATCGTCGTTGCGTCAGTCATTTTGATTGACGCCATTTGCAAGTAACCCAGGGGAACAACATGCTTTTCAACGTATGGGCTGACGGCCAACACTCAAAGACAACCATCATCGCTGATTCAATGAATGACGCATTAGATATCTTTTGCGCTCACCACGGTTTCATTGATCACGCTGACTATTGCCAGGAAAAGGGCCTGGAAGAATCCAACATCAACATCGAAGCAGTTTAAGTAACCCAGGAGCAAGCATGACAATTACCAAAGCCATCGCCGCATCGCGCAGCTACGTTCAGATTCTGCGCTCGGGCAATCAATGGGTTGTGATCAGCCCGCATTACCCCAACAAGATTGACGGGCCGTCAACGCAAAGCAACCCAACTGACTACTGGCAAGCCATCGCGCACGCTACCCGCGCGATATCCGTGGTTGCGCTCGCCATCATGGGCGCTTGCTCTTACGATGCCGCGTTTATCGCTTGCGAGACGCCTGGAGACGTTCGCACGCGCGTTCGCGCCGGGTTACGCGCGTTCGCTAAGTGTCAATAGTCATCGCGGCGTTGATCGCCGCTCTGATCTGCATCATTCTTGATCTTTAAACCCTCCTCGGAGGGTTTTTTTACGCCTGGGCTTGGATCATTAGCTAACTGCAAAGGTTCTTCAACCTCGACAATCTCAGCCTCGATCACGCGCTGCGCCGCTTCCTCAAGCGCCTGCGTAATGCTGATCTGCCCGCTGATCTCGATCACCTTGGGTTGTTCAGCCCAGCGCATCTGCGTTTTAGTCCACCAAATCAGCGACGCCACATCGCCGGCCATCGCCTTTTGATACAGCGTGCTGCCGATGCCCATGCTCGCTTTGGCGCGTCCCCGTTCAATTTCCTCGCTCAGATACTTGCGTAGCGTCATCTGATCAATCCCGTCATCGCCAATCAGCGAGGCGATATGCTTTTCCGGAACAGCCCAGGTTGCCAATTGCTCGGCCAGAACGCGATCTTTATCGGAGGGCACAAAAGGTTTTCGACCCGAACCCTCACGCCGACCACCTACTTTCTTTTCTTCAACCGATTTTTCACATTGTGACATTTCCAGCACTTTCTCCATAGGATGAAACCTTCGACGTAAAATCGTCCCGCATCGAAAACGTAGCAACGTAGCACTCTAAAGAGTGTGCTACGTTTTGCTACGTTTTTTCTCGCCTTTGCCACAACGTAGCCGCTACGCGATGCTACGCTATGCTACGTTTTGCTACGCTAATTTTGCCCTCATAAGATCATCTGCGAACGATCCCTCTATAACGGCAAAACCCTTATCGAGCTTTGCCACAATTTTAGCGTCCAGCAGATCACGCACAATCGACCCTTCCCTCCCCGATGGTTTGAGCAATTGGTCTGCGTTTTTCTCGCTGGTGCCGTTTTCGATCATAAAGGCCCGCAGATCATCTCGGGCAATATAAGGCTGATCGTCACGCACCTCGGCCTTGCCGCAACCAAACCACGCACGCCTGAAGAATTTCTTGTGATCGTCCAGTTTGCTCCCTTTGGGTTGCGGCATCCTTAGATCGCCGTCCACAAAGAATGAGAACACCGCCCCATCAATCGGCAAACCATCTTCGTCCACCCAGTCAAGGCTAACTGGCTCAAGCCAACCATAACGCTCTGCTGGCTCGGGCGAGTCCTTCATCTTCGTACAGCTAACCTTGATCTCATTCTTTTCCCCTGACACTAGGATGCTCGCGTCAAGCGCTCCGCGCCACGCGCTAGAACCGCGTGCACGCTGTTTTGACTCGCTACTGTGGCCCAAGTGGTGCACAAGCATACTCGTCGCTCCTAGGGCCGTAGAAACGATATTGCAGGCATTGATCATGGCGCGAGTGTCCTTGGCGCTGTTCTCATCGCCGCTCATATGGTTATTGAGGGTATCAATGATCACCAACACCACGGTCTCGCCGGTCATCTCACGCACTGCCGCGATAATCCTAGCTGCGGCGCCGGGGCTATCTAGATCAATCGCCTTGTTGCTGATCAGCAGATTGTCCAATTGGGTTATGCCATTCTTCTTGCACCAGGCCGCGATCCGCTGGCGCATCCCGTAATTACCCTCGCCTGCCAAATAAACCACAATGCCGGGCTTGGTCTTGATCCCCTGCCACATCATTGCGCTCGCAATCGAGCAGGCCATGTCAAGCGCCACAAAGGTTTTGCCCACGCCGGACTCGCCATAGATCATGCAAGTCCCATACGCTGGCAACCATCCCTTTATAACCCACGGGAGCGGGGCTGGTTGGCCCAAGAAGCTCGTTGCGCGGGTAAGGTAATAGTCAGATGTGGCCTGACTCTGATAATTGTTTAGAATCGCTTCTGCGGCCTCGTCGCCAAGTGCGGTGCTTGCCGCCACATCGTGATCTGGCTCATATCGGGCAACTGACCGGGCAATCTGGGCAATTTCGCTGCTGGGCAGTGGGATTTCGCAACGTGTCTCATTTGCAATACTTATTGCGGCCAAGATTTCGGCCTCGCTCATGCCGAAATTACGCATCGAGCCGGCAAGGCTAGTCAGTCCTGCGTTGCGATTGCCTTTGATCAGATCGCCGTTGGTGGCGCTTTTGGTCTTGCGCTGGCTAAGGTGCGGAAGCCAGTTGAATGGGATGCTGCCAGGTGCGATGCCATCGAATGGGTCGCTGCTGGCCTCCCATTCGTACGCCTTGCCCTCTACGCTGCTGGGGTGCGCCACAAAGTAACGGCCATCCGACAATAGATCAATGCCCTCACGCAGCTTGCATGATCGGATTCCAGACTGGTATGCGGCAATATAATGCTGCCCACCGCCTGCGGTGAGAGCCATCGCGCAGTCGGGCGGTGAGCCGTGCTCGGCAATCCAACCTTGCCAACTCGTGTCGCCACCGTTGCGCGGGTCAATGTCAAACACCACGATGCCTGACTTTTCCCCTGCCGCGATGCCAATGTTGAAGTTGGGATTTTGGCCCCACCAGGCTCGAATCTGCTCGGCATTTGTTGTGGCGTCATGCACCCCATGCGCCGTGGCCGGGGTCTTGCCGTTGGGCACCACGGGCAAAACGTGCCAGCCCCAACTGGCGTAGGCCAAGGCTGCGTCAATCTTGCTCGTGGTCTGCACGCAGCGCTCCTTCCGTCTTAACTTGTAATTCGTACTGACGGGCGATCGGCGGCCTCTCTCCCCACTTGTAGATCACCTGCGGCCAGATGCCTAGGGCATCGGCGAGCTTCTTTAGGCCCCCGAAATGTTGTATCGCCTCTTGTGTTGTCACTTTTTTCGCTCCTGAGTGAAATAACCTGTTGACATCCTAAAACGAAACGGGTTAAGATGCAAACACTGCACGAACCGATGGCCGGACGGTGCGGTAATCAGGAGCAACAACACATGGTTAGGTTAGATGTCAGCGACGCAACGACGGTGCGATTAACGCGCGTGCGAGAGCTAAAAAAATTGCCCGGCAAAAAGGCAACCAGCATCTTAGAAATCAAAATATTTACAAAGCACATGGAAAATCAATTTATACAACAACAAGAAACGCTAACGATTCTTGTACGGTCAGATGGGAAGGTTCCGGTTTTTACGAATGACGTAAAAACTTATGACTTAAAGACTTGGAATGGTGAAGCATGAAACCAAACCTTGCCAAACGATTGGAGCGCGTCGGCGAATACCACCCCGACTGGGTTGAGTCACTTGCCGAGAACCGCGCTATTGAGCAGTACTGCTGCGGTCGCAAAGAGTATTACTTCTTTGAAGATCATTCGGTGCTGGTTCACGAGCGCTGCTGCTGGTACACCGACACGGTGGGCCAGGCGTACCGCGATGTTGAGGACTATTTTGCAGACGATAACTTTTGCAAGGAGATGTTCGCATGAAGCATACGACAGAGGGCATGGATCGGTTCCGCAAGGAATTGCGAGACGCATCATGGGTTGAGAATTTCATCATAGTGTTGGTTGGCGCGGCCTACGCTGCCGTGCTGTACTTTTTTCTTTAGGAGAGTAGAGATGGCAATTAAATTAAGACACACCGGCGAGGCGGGTGCCTTGACCGTGAAGTTGTTGGTGTACGGGCAGGCAGGGGCTGGTAAGACCAGTCTCATCCCAACCCTTCCCAACCCGGTAATCCTTTCTGCGGAGGGTGGTTTGCTCAGTATTGCTGACACCAACTTGCCGTTTATCGAGGTCGCCAGCATGGACGATTTGCGAGAGGCATATCAGTGGCTCACCAAATCTGCTGAGGCGCAGGCTTTTGAATCGGTAGCGCTGGACTCAATTTCGGAGATCGCCGAAGTTGTGCTCAATACTGAGAAGAAAACCACAAAAGACCCACGCCAGGCTTACGGCGCAATGCAAGAGCAGATGGCCGACATCATCAGAGGGTTTAGAGACTTGCCCGGCAAGCACGTTTATATGTCGGCGAAGTTGGAGAAAACGCAGGACGAGATGGGCCGGGTTCTGTACGCCCCATCGATGCCTGGCAACAAGACGGGTCAAAGCCTGCCTTACTTCTTTGATGAGGTGCTGGCCTTGCGCGTCGAGAAAGACTCCGAAGGCAACGCTCGCCGCGCCCTGATGTGTGACTCCGATGGCCTTTGGCTTGCCAAGGATCGTTCTGGCAAGTTGCAGGTCTGGGAGGATGCCGATCTAGGTGTGATTATCAAGAAGATTGGGAGTTGAGATGAGAGTAACCGATTTGTTTGCGGCGGCAGCGATGCTTGGATTGATCATTAGGAATGAAAAAAGCAAAAACCCAGAGCAACGCGATGAGGAATGGATTGCTAATTTGGCATACGAGTATGTGGATCAAATGCTAGGAGCCAAAATTGTTTTTGAGCAAGAGTGGATGAACGTATACAACATTAAAAAAGATAGGGGTTGAGATGACACTAAAACCAGAAGAAATCAAATTATTGGATAGGTTTGCTGGTGTTGCCTTGCATTCGTTGCTTGCAACAACGTCGCAAGAAGATAGAGAACACAAATCATGGCCCACATTAGAGGCATATCAAATTGCTCTTTTTATGCTTGGGGAACGCAGAGATATTTTGACTGAACTTGAAATAAAAAATGGGAGATATCGTGATTTGGTTGATTTGGGAGATTATGAATGAGCGCCCTTATCCGCGACGATCTTGACGAGCTTGCAAAGCGCTGGCTCATGTACAAGGAAACCGAAAAGATTGCGGCAGAGAACCGCCGCAATCTTGAGGACACGATCTGCAAAGCAGTTAGCTTCCCCAAAAACTTTGAAGGCACCGAAAACGTGGTGCCGGTCAACAGCCCCTACAGCATCAAGATCGAGGGGCGCATCAACCGCAAGGTCAACGCTGACAAGCTGGTCGAGCTTGCTAGCGAGGCTGGGTTGAGCGAACACCTGTCCACGCTTTTTCGGTGGAAACCAGAAATAAACATGAAAATCTGGAAGGAGTCAGATCAAGAAATCACAAGACCACTGCTTGACGCAATCACCAGCGAAGCCGGTCGGCCTAGCTTCACAATTTCACTGAGAGATATCCATGCTGCTTAACGAAGCCTTTACCCTTGCATCCCTGCCCACTTCCAACCGTACCTATGATGTCGTTCCGGCGGGTTGGTATGTTGCCCAAATCACTGACGCCGAGGTCAAGCAAACCAAAAGCGGCACGGGCGAGTACATCAAGATTCGCTACGACATTCAAGGCCCGACGAGCCAAAGGCGCGTGGTGTTTGGCAATTTGAACGTCAAGAATGCCAACCCCGCAGCCGAGAAGATTGGCCGCCAACAACTGGGCGACATCATGCGCTCAGTGGGTTTGTCTGCCGTGACCGATACCGATCAACTGCTCGGCACAACGATGCAGATCAAGATTGATATCCGCGACTCTGAGCAGTACGGGCCTTCGAACGAAGTTAAGGCGTGGAAAGCGCTCGCCGCTGGCATGGCCCCGGCTCCTGCCGTCAAGCCACCTGCGTCAAATGCTAAAACTTCGCCGCCGTGGTTGGCTAAAAAGTAATCCCTCTACCCGCCGCCAACTACCCTCCTCCAATTTGGCGGAGGGTGAACACTTTTTGGAGGCGGGTCTACAGGCAAAAAAAATCCCGCTGGAGGCAGCGGGACTTAAATCAGGAGAGGAGCAACAAACATGAAGATTCCAAGTCCGAATCATAGCATTGCCGCGCTAATCGACAAAGCGCACGAATCACGGGTCTCGCTAACCCGTGAACATTTGGGTGCTTCCATGCTCGGCCACCCTTGCGACCGTTGGCTTTGGCTGTCGTTTAGATGGGCGGTGCAGCAGCAGTTTCCTGGCCGAATTCTGCGCTTGTTTAGGCGCGGCCAGAACGAGGAGGCGACCATCATTGCCGATCTGAAGGCAATTGGGTTGAACGTGCGCGATCTACAAAACCAGATGCGCGTGGACTTTGGCTCGCATGTTGGTGGCTCGCTTGACGCAATTATTGACAGCGGCGTGCCGGAAGCCCCAAACAAAAAGCACGTTGCTGAGTTCAAAACGCATTCCAAGAAGTCATTTGACGAGCTTGAGAAGAAAGGCGTAGAGCAGGCCAAGTTTGAGCATTTTGTGCAGATGCAGGTCTATATGCATGGCACCAAGATTGACCGGGCATTGTATGTGGCCGTCTGCAAGGACGATGATCGTATCTACACCGAGCGGGTGGAATACGATGAAGGCGTCGCAATCAATGCAATCAATCGAGGTAAGCGGATTGCATTGTCAGATCGGATGCCGCCGCCATTAAGCACCGATCCGACCTGGTATCAGTGCAAGTTTTGCCCAGCGCATACGTTCTGCCACAAGACGCAAACCACAGAACACGTTAACTGCCGCACCTGCGCTCACAGTACCGCGACCGAGGACAGCACTTGGGTTTGCGAGCGTCACGGTGGCAGCGAAATTCCGGTGCAATGGCAACGTGAAGGATGCGCTTCTCATGTCCTGCACCCAGACATGGTGCCGTGGCAACGCGAGGATTGCGGCGATGAATGGAAAACCATCTACATCATAAACGGGCATCAGGTTCGCAACGGGCACCCTGATGAGTTTACGTTTGGGTCTAAGGAGATTCTTGCTAACCCTGAGTTTTGCGCTGATCCGAGTAAGGATGCGATGAAGATTAGGGAAAAGTTTGATGGGAGTATTGTTGGATGAAATTGCGCGATTATCAACAACGCGCCATCGACGATTTATACCGCTGGTTTGAGGCATACGAGTCGGGCAACCCATGCTTGGTGCTGCCCACTGGCTCAGGCAAGAGTCACATCATTGCCGCGATCTGCAAGCAGGCCGTGACTACTTGGCCTGAGACACGCATCCTGATGCTGACCCACGTTAAGGAGTTGATTGAGCAAAATGCCGAAAAGATGCGCCAGCACTGGACGGACGCCCCGCTGGGCATCTACAGCGCTGGCATGGGCGTCAAAAAAATGGATCAAATTACGTTTGCCAGCATCCAATCGGTGCGTTATTTGGCCGACCAGATTGGATACATTGATATCGTCTTGATTGACGAGTGCCATACCGTATCGCACAAGCAAGAGGGAGGCTACCGCTGGCTCCTGAGCGATCTTAAAAAGATCAATCCATATTTGCGCGTTGTAGGGCTAACCGCGACGCCTTACCGCCTGGGGCATGGGCTGATCATTGAGGAGCCAGCCCTGTTTTCTGCGCTGATCGAGCCGGTGACCATTGAGGAGTTGGTGTTCAAAAAGCACCTTGCCCCGCTGCGCTCAAAAGTAACCCAGTTCAAACTAGACGTTAAAGGCGTCGGCAAAAGCGGCGGGGAATACATCGAAAGCCAGTTGCAGAAAGCGGTTAACAGCAAAAGCCAAAACCTGCGGGTGGTGCGCGAGGTCATTGCTTGGGCCGAGGATCGCAAGGCGTGGTTGTTTTTCTGCGCTGGGGTTGACCATGCTATCGCCATCCGTGACGTATTGCGCGACGAGGGTATTGCCGCCGAATGTATCCTTGGGGAGACACCCAAGCAGGAGCGCGAGCAGATCATTGCCGACTACAAGGCAGGCAAGATTAAAGCGCTAACAAATGCTAACGTCCTGACCACTGGGTTTGACTATCCCAACATTGACTTAATTGCGATGCTGCGACCAACCATGTCACCAGGCTTGTACGTACAAATGGCGGGTCGAGGAATGCGCCCCAAGGAGCATACCGATCACTGCATGGTGCTGGACTTTGCTGGCGTGGTTGAGGCGCATGGGCCGATCACTGCGGTGCAACCGCCTAAGAAGCCCGGTGAGGGCACAGGAGAAGCCCCAAGCAAACCTTGCCCAGAGTGCAACGAGATTTGCCACCTGTCAGTGCGCGAATGCCCTTCCTGCGGGTTTGAGTTTCCGGCCCCGGCGCAAAAGAAATTGCAACTGCGCGACATTGACATCATGGGCGAGAAGGGCAAGGAGATGGCCGTCACTGGCTGGACTTGGCGGCGGCACATTGGGCACAACAGCGGCAAGCTGATGATCTCCACAACGTATTACGGAGCACTGTCTGACCAACCGGTGACTGAGTACTTCCCGGTGCTGCACGAGGGGTATGCCGGTGAGAAGGCAATCGGTCAGATATACAAGATCGCCCAACAAAATCACGTTAGCCTGGCTAAAGTGACTGATCTTGACCCAGAGAATGGGCTTGATTACATCGTAATCCAAATGAACTTAGGGAAACCCCCAACTAGCATTGAGATTAAGCGCGATGGAAAATTTAACCGAGTGATCAAGAGGATGTGGCGATGACTGAACACGAAGAACAACGCAACTTTGTGAAATGGTTTCGTCAAACTTACACCGGCGTGCGTATCTTCGCCATACCCAACGGCGGCGCTAGATCGGCGTCTGTGGCGATGAAATTGAAGGTTGAGGGTGTGAGTGCTGGCGTGCCCGATCTCTTTATACCGGCGACGCTAACGTGGATTGAGATGAAACGTAAGACAGGAGGGGTGTTATCGAAAGAACAAAAAGATTGGATTGAATACTTGAGAGGATGTGGGCACAAAGTCATTGTCGCCAAAGGGTGCGATGACGCAATCAAACAACTTGAAGGATTGCCATGTTAAGAAAAAAAGATGAGGTTCCCTCTTGTTTTGACAGTCGGGAGCAGTTCAAATTATGGGTTTCTGCGGCCAGATCGCAGCACCCAACGCCGGGACATGAGTGGTGCGAGGACTGCACCAAGTCATATCAAGACAAGATGATCTGGGAAGGTCGCTGCGCTTACCCCGGCACCATCTTTATCAAAATGTCCGATGGCGCAGTTGAGGGGCGCAGGCCATTTTCTATTGTGAAAAAACTACGTCAGGAGGCGATGAGTGAAACTCAAAACCCTTGAGTACATTGCCCAGTATGGCGAGGCGACATATCCAATGCTGCGTAGCAATTGCGGTGCTCATGAAAATGAAGTACGCAAATTATTTTTGAACGGCACGCTGGTGCGCCGCCAAGTCACCCCAGAACCCAACAGTAGCCGGATTGTGTGGGCTTACCGTCTACCAGACCAGCCGGAGGATTTGCCTACTTACCCCAAGCTGGAGCGCGATCCGATCTCCAACCGGCCAGTCAAGAAAGCCAGAGTTCGCACGAAAAAAGAACGGGTAGAACCCGATTATTCAATCATTTTGAGGACACTAGGATGCTAACGATTCCATATTATTCACGAGCGATTCCAACTATTAAATTGGGCGACCCACGATTTGTCTATGTGCCTGCTGCATCTACGGATGTGACGCGGATTTGGCGTAAGTATGGGTGGGTTCCGAAAGGGGAAAAAGAATGACTAAAGACGACATCATCCGCATGGCGCGGGAGGTGAGATTTATGGAAGCTAAACGCCCGATGAACCTTTGGAGCGCCCATACAGATCAAATTGAAGCTTTCGCCGCCCTTGTCGCCGCACATGAGCGGGAGGAGTGTTTAAAACTGGTTGATGAACAAATTCACAACATGACTGTTCTTGATAGTTATCCCGAACAATCAGGAGCAATTTACCAAGCCATAATAAATATCCGCGCAAGGGGAGAGAAATGAAGTACGGAATCCTTGACGACGAGGGCCAGGTTGTGCGGTGGGTCTGGGAAAAGCCTGACTACCCGCACATCGTGGTCAAAGTTAAGCGGCAGCGTAAACCTAAGTTTGATCCGGCTCAGTATCCGGACGCATTGTTTTGAGAGGGAAACATGAACGAACGAATTAAAGAATTGGCTGAACAATGTTGGGATAGAAGATTAGATGGAGTCCATTTTGATATTGAAATGTTTGCCAAGTTGGTTATCGGCCACTGCTGCCCAGAGCGCCTGATTGAAGAAATGCCCCCGCCAATGAGCAAGGGTCAGGCGTGGCAACGGTGGTGGTACGAGACCAGAGGCAAGCATATGGTCGCGGGCGGCGCCCATCCAATGGAATGGGCCATGTACGATGCCTTCAACTCAGGATGGGACGCCGCCAAACAAAATAGTGAGAAGGACTAATGCGCTGCGCTAAATGCTCGGGCAAGACTAAAATTGTCGACACCCGAAAGTGGCATGACCATCAACTTGGGTTCTATTGGACTGAGCGAAAGCACGTTTGCCGAACGTGCGATAACGTCTTTGTCACCATTGAACTGTTAAAAACCCTCTGGGATCAATACTTGGAAGCCAACCCATGACTGACTTTAATACCTGGCGGCACGAAAATTTGGTGCAATTTGCCACCGAAGCCATGCAACGAATCAAGTTTTTGCAAAAGGAAGTTGAAGCACTAAACGCCGATATCAAAGCGGCAATCGCAGCGTATCGAGAGCTTAATAAGACGATACATCAATGAGTTGCCCTCGGAAGTCCAGCGTATCTTCGCTGTGCTTCCGAACCACCTCGGGCCACAATAACTCGCCATCCTTCATGGTGAGAACGGCAAAGCCAGAGCGCCAATTCGTTGGCGCATCTTCCAGATAATCAATAAACTGCGGGCCATTCGTATCGGCTAACGTGCCGGTATCCACCCCCCAACGGGTGCCGCGATAATCATCAAATGGCGTTACTTTCAGACTATGCAGATGCCCGGTGACAACGGATGTACCGGCGTTGACGGTGTTGTTGTGGGTTGCGTGTACCCCAGACTTCCAGCGGTGTTTGATTGCTACCGAATCGCCAATCCAACAAGACCAGCAGGGGTGCCAGGCGGGGAAATGATCTTTAAGGGTAAACCCGGCGATACCTTCAAACTCGGGCGCGACTTGGGATAGCCTAGATTCCAAACGGCTATCGTGATTGCCCAAAGGCCAGATTAGCTGCACCGGGTAATACGCTTCTTTGGCCGCTTCTTCAATCTCTTTTAAAGCCTCTTGGCAAGCGTTTAGTTCTTCCTTAACACTTGGGGTCTGCTGCCATGAAATGCGAGCGTGGCGACTGATTGAAGCCCCGTCAAAGGCATCGCCGTTGCATATCACTGCAACTGGCTTAAATTCATGTATTGCCCAAAGCAAACCCTTAAACGCCGTGGTTCTCATGCCAGGCCAAAAGTGGGCATCCGAAAACACCAGCACAACCCCGTCATGCACGCCAAGCTGATGCCGAGTCTTGTTGTGCTGGATTGCTTGGTAAGCACCTCTGCCGGTGAGTTTTACACCATGCTTTGCTTCAAGCCTGCGGCGTCTACTAGCAACATTTCGCACCGTTACGCCGATTATTTCGGCGATTTTGGTAGCGCTTTTATGTTTATCCCACAATTCAATGAATTGTGTATCGGTGGTTTTTGGTGCAGTCATTGCGGCAATATCGGTGTAAACTCGCCGCACCAATGCCCATCATCTGTCGGGGGCCAATGAGGGTTGTTATCCTCAAAGATGGGGCTGCGTCGGCGACATTCTCCCATCCACTCGTTTGGGGGTTTGCCGCCAAGGTTGATCCAGTAAAGGCAATCTTTACAAGTGGGTCGATCACTCATGGCGCGAACCCTAAATGCTAATTGTTACACTTGTCTTTCAAAGTGCGGGCAATCTACAAAGTTTTTGAAATTGCCACCCCAACGGTTCTTGGAGTTAAGGCTTTCCCAGTATTGCCCAACTGGAATCAATGGTTCTCTCGTGCCAATCATTGCGCCGTCTTTGAAGAAGTTCAAATCCAAAGCGCAACGCTTTAGGTGCATGGAGTTGGAGGTCTTGCTTAGACCCTTTTGGATATAAATTGCCTGCTGCTCTGGCGTGCGAAACAACTCGCCGCCAGTCACAACAAAGCCCAACTCAAAACACTTGTCAATAAGCCTAGCAACGTCCTTTAAGAACTCTGCCTGCTCTGCAACAAGACTCACTTTGTCTCACTCAAGAACACCGCGCCAAAAGCGCAAGCGGCGGTGCCAAGCTGCACTAGCGCTTCGCCTGTGCCTGGCGGGATACCAACCAGCGGCGACACAATGTTAATCAGCAGGGCAATACCAGCCCATGAGGATGGCTCTTTGAATCGTTCAATGAGGTATTTCATAGGAGAATCTCCAAGGTTCCGTGCAAGTCATCATCCGTCGCGGATGACACACTGACACTGATGATTGTCATGTCAAAGTAAGTTGGGATATCAAACTTCACATAATGGCCGATCGGCACGTTATACGCTTGCGCCATATACGGGGCTTCGACGCCAGGATTCTCGCCGGAAGTAACGACAAGATTGAATAGCGCATCTGGCTCACTGCAATCAACAACGCCGATCTTAGCATCCCACTCCCCCATGCCAGTTGGTGCATATGAAACAGAATTAAACCACTCATCATCTTCGCCCAAATAGAAACGATAAGTTGCCATTACTTGTCTGCCTTTGCGTGAAGTTGGTCAAAAATCTTGTTCAACATACTCTTGATCTCGTTGAGGTCATCTTTGTAGTCACTTCGCATCACATACTTGGTCGGCATTTCCTGCCGAATATCGTGAATCTCACGGCTCATCTCGCGCAGGGTGTTCCACAGTTCTTTAGCAACCCAACCCATGATCGTCAGGACGGTGCCGAGGGTGATGTCAATGAGGAGTTGGGTGTCCATGATTTAGGGCGCTAGTTTGTTTTGTTTTTGCAAATCGCGCAACGCAATCTTTTCTTCTGCCGTAAGAGTAACCAGTTCGCCGCGTTTTACTTTTTCTATAGCAGATTCAAGCGCGGTTTGCCGAGAAGCAATAATACTTGATCCAAATTGCGGCGTAATGTTTCGCAGACCAGGTGGGCCAGTAAAGGCTTCAGAAGAACCGTAATTTTCGTTGCGCCCTCGCTTGACCAAAAAGTTTGGCATTTTGTCAGAGTAAAAAAACTCAATTTCTTGAATTTGTTTTTTTATCTCGTTTTGTTTTGCTCTGTTTTTTGATCCTTTCAAATTTTCAAGTTCAGCTTTTAGCTGTTCAACATACTGAAGGTCGCGCATCATTGCGTTTTCTTGCAATGCAGTAAAAGTTTCCGGCCCTTTAACTTGCTCACCAACAGGCCGCAACTTGCCAGTAAAAGGGTCAAGTTCGTAACTAATACCAGCCCCAGCCGATTGACGCGGCCCTGCGCTTGCAGCGGCGGCAGCTTCAGCAGCGGCCCTGTCGCGGGCGTATTCATACGCCCTAGCTTGGGTTGGGCCTTCCATTCCAGGCATCGGCAACTGCGGCGGCAAATTGGCTGGTTGAAGGTCAGGGCGTGTTTGATTAACGCGCTGCTGACCAGCCTCCATTTGCGCTCTTTGAGCGGCCTCATAAGCAGAACGCGGCGCTGGCGGTGGCTCTTGGAATATGAAGTTTGGTCTGTATTCTGCGCCAACTACAGCATTTTCTGGATTGAACAAAGCCAAGTTAGATGACCCAGGCTCAACCGGGCGCAACATATTGACTGGCGTTCGGTAATCCGGCGGGATGGCATTAGCTGCTTGGTAAGCAGGCGATGACATACGTTTAGCCATTAGCGCATTGGTTACTGCGCCCCCAGTTGTTCCAATCACTGCGCCAACTGGCCCCATGCCAAACGCACTGCCAATTCCGTAACCAATTGTCCCGCCCGTTCCTCCACGCAATAAGGTTGGAACAGCGCTAACCCAACTTGCTGGTTTAACTTCCGCTATGCTTGGAAAGTTTGCGGCAACCGTAGCAATGTCTGCTGCGGTTCCAGTAAGTGGTTTGCCTTCAGTGATTTTGGCAAATTTGATGGGGTCTAAACGTCCAGTCCTAAGATCAGTTGCGCGTTGGTAATCAAAAACTTTTGCCGCTAGTGTTCTGGCGTTTTGGAACGAACGCGCTTGGGTTCCAGTTAAATATAGCGAAGCAGCATTTTCAAGTTGATCAGCAAGCGCCATGCTTGCATCTGCAACGGCCATCGATTCTGGCGACGGAGCGGTTACACCTTTTTTTTCTGCCCTATAAATTCTTTGTGCTGATTGGCGAAAATCTTGTATGTTTTTTAAAATATCTTGCCCAGACATACCAGAGTTAAGTCGCGCGATAGTTTCGTCAGCAAGTTTAGACACCGCCGCTTGACTTGCTTCGCCGCCAATCAAGGATTCAGTTTTTAACGCATTAATTTTATTGACTATATCTTCGTCAGCCGTGACGCGCCCAAGTTTACGAACTATGTCGTATGGCTCAACTATCAACGGGTTTTTTAAGGCTTGACCAAACGCTTGTTCATTAAGTGTAGTGTTAACTGGCAAACCCATATCGCGTATGGCTTCTCGCGTCCACTGTGGCTCGTTTGTACGAGCCATTTTTGGTTCTGGGCTTCCTGCTACAGTCCCAATAACTTTGTTTATTTTAGTGGGGTTTGATACTGCCGGGTTAATTGCCACGCCAAGACGGTTTGCAGCATTTGCTGCATCAATAAGATTAGCGTTTTCGTAGCTTTGAGTAACAAGTTGCTGTTGACGCTGCGCGCTTCGTTCAGGAAATGGTTGAAAATTTTTAAGTGTTTGCGCTTCAGCGCGAAGCGCGTTAATGGCTGGCGCAGGGCGAAATGCGCCCATTGTTGGGCTAAAAGAAGGAATTTTTAAAGCGGTTGCAACGTCTCCTAGACCAGCAAGAATGTCACGCCCTGTTTGAGTTTGCGGCTCGCGTTGAAACGCGCTAGATATAATTTCTTGAACAGGTTTTGGTGACGGTGGAACCGGCAAACCTAATGCTTTATAAGCGTGGTAAATAGGTAACGACGCTGCAGCGGAAAAAGGTAATCCAACTGCGCCAGCCGCAAGCGTAAGCGCCGCATCTGGTGCGCCTACAATATAGTCAAGAAAATTGCGATTGTCCGAAGTTGGTTTTGGTTGTTCTATTGCGCCTGGAATGTCAGCAGGAGTTGCGCGGGGTGCAAATTTAGATTGAGTTATACCAAATTTAGAACGGATAGCTTCTTGCGTAGCAGCGTTGGCGTTACTGTAGTTAGGGTCAAGCGGCGCGTATTTTTCAAAAATTGCCCGTTGCGTATCTGGGTTTGCGTTGACGTAATTAGGGTCTTTAATGATTTCAATAAGCGACGTAGCCATAGCAATTCCCTTACTTTAACAACGGGTTACTAAGATCTACGCCGCCGCTGTTGCGAGCAGCGGCAGGCTGAGCAACAGGCGGCAGAACTTTTTGAGTATTAGGAGTTAAAAACTTAGTTCTAAAATCATCTCGTTTTGTTCCTGCTTTATATTGACTTTCTAAACTTTGAAGCTGGCCGCCAAGAAGTTCTTTATACGTTGAAATAACGCCTTTAAGCTGATCCGGACTATTTGCTCTAGCAAAATTTTGCGCAGCTTCTTCACGCTCTTTAACACCACCACCATTAGCAACTACAGCTTTAATAACTTCAGCGGCAACAAGTTGTTTTGCTGCGTCAAAATTTGTTGGCGCTGGCTGGCCTGTTGCCGCGCCAAACGCATTCCCAGCCGCATTAACTATTCTTATGTCTTTGTTGTTAAGTTTATCTGCTAATTCATTTATTGTTTCCAAGTGATTAATAGCAGTATTGTTTGCCGTAACGCGCCTAGAAGATATCCCAGAAGTAAAATCTTTCAATGATTGGTTTGCGGCAACAGTATCTTGTTTGCCAGAAATCAATCCTGCTGCTGCAGTAGCGGCGTCTGGATTGCTTTGCAATTCAGCAACACGATTCATCACTTGCACACGCGCTTCAGATGCTTTTTTGCCGCTTCCCAGTTGTGGCATTACACCTGATTGCATGACCATTTGAGCAGCAATATCTAATGCTTGTGGAGACAGCCCACCAGAACTATCGGCTTCGTCTTGTAATCTTTTTTCAGTTTGTCTAGATAAGTTTAGACGTTGCAAAGCAATATCAAGTTGTTTTCTGCCTAACGTTGTGGAAGCATCAAGTAACGGCTTACCGTTAATTAAAACAGGTGTTACTTTGTTAGTTACAGGATCAATTGACATTACCCCTTGTTCTGAATTAACAAAATGAGGAGCCCGTGGCCGGTCTGGAGCAGTATAAATAGGTTGACCAGTACTAGGGCTAACTAAAGCTGAACCCGGAGCAACTGCAACTGGTCGTTCAGGAGGATTAGGCGCCGTATATACAGTTTGTCCACTTGGAGTAACCAAAGTGGATCCTGGTGCGACAGAAACAGGTCGTTCTGGAGCATTAGGTGCCGTATATACAGTCTGTCCACTTGGAGTAACTAAAGTTGATCCTGGGGCTACAGAAACAGGTCGTTCTGGAGCGGCAGGTGCTGTATAAACAACCTCTCCTTGTTGATTTATTACATTTGACCCTGGCGTGACGTTTGTAAGATGTGGTTTATAAAGTTCAGCAAATTTATCAGCAGCAAGCCTTGATCTATTCAAAAACTTTTCAATTTCTGCAGGGCCGCCCGCAACCGCCCTATCAATTTCTGCGATTGAATTTTCTGTAGTGGAGCCAAAACTTTTTAACAACGGGCCTAAATATTCATCTTCGTGATTGCCAAAATGCCAATTTTTAAGTTTGGGGCCAATATTCGGATCGTTTGGATTAAAAGTGTCTAAAATAGCGCGAGATTGTTTTAGTCTTTGATCAACAAGTTCGTTTTGAAGTTTGCTTCTTTCTAAACCGGTTTTTTTCTTTTCTTCTTTTGCTTTAAGCAAAGCAGAATACTCTGAAATTTTGCCAGATTTTAAAAGTGCATTTGCAATTGCATCTTCATCTGTGCCAGCATTCATTAAAGCATTGGTAAATGCCACATCTTTTGCTTCAGCCCGCTGCGCCGCACCAAGCTGGTACTGAGCCAGCGCATTTTGGTTGCGTGCGTTCTGAATCTGCGCCATCTGCGCCATATCAGCGCCATAGTCGGGCAGATTAAATTGCGGTAGTTTGATGCCGCCAGCGATCAATTCGTTAATAGGCATAATTTTGTGTCGCAGTTAGCAAATCAGATGATAATGGAGATGACCCGCTACCTCCGATTCCGTAGACGTTACCGTAACCGTATTGGTTACCTAAATTCATGTTCTGCAATAGCTGGTTGCGTTGGTTTTGCAAATAGTAGTTGCCGTAACCTTGCAGCGCTTGGTTAAGAACATTTGAACCACCAATATAGCCAGATGCTTGGGCGTTACCGATAGCTTGGGCACCTTGTGCTTGTGCTTGACCCATGTTTTGAGCGGCGTTGCTAACATAGTTGGTTGCCGACTGGCCTACGCCTGCAAGAGATTGCAATGGGTTTAATTGAGCATTGCGCTCGGCTTGATAGCGATTGAAAGCGTTAGTGTATTCGTTAGACGCATAGTCTTGACCGTAACGGCCAGCCGCTTTCATTGCATTCCCAGAAATCAACCCACCGCGAGCAGCGGCTTGACGGTCTAGCGCTTTAAGTCCTTCGTTCAATCGAAACTGATAACCTGGGTCTTGCTGAAACTGATCCATGCCAAACTTTTGATAGTTCGTTGCCAACGGAATCAGTTGGTTTAGCGCGGTCATTCCCGCTTGTCTATAAGGTTCTTGGTCAGCGCGGGTCTGGTTGTACATCCGCTCTTGCGATGCAATACCTTGCCGGGTTGCGTCAGCGGAAATGCTTGCCGCCCTGTTGGTAGCAATCCCGCCTAATAAGGCACTTCCTGCTGTTGCTGCAACTGCATACCAAGTCATTTCATCTCTCCTTGCAGAGATTTAATTGCGCTTTTTAACTTATTACGAGAGTCAAACAGCGCTGTTTCATCCGGCTCAATTAACTCTGCTTCAATCTCATCCAGATCGGTTTTATCCGTCTTGTGTATTGTGATGCCAATCGCATCAGTTGTTGCCAGCGTAACCCGTTTGGTTCCCGGCTTAGACTCAACCACATCACCTGCTTGCAACCGGCGCATACCGTTTTCAGTCCAAGCAATGATTTCGCCCATAGCGCACAAAAACAGATGATGCTGCTTGTGTACTTTGCCGATAATCAACGTGCCTGCTGGACGGAAAACCTTGCGGCAGTACATTCCTGCTTCTGAAAAGTAATGCTCGGTCGGCAACTCAGCTTGCGGCATCTGAGCCACTTCATGCTGCAATCGCTCAATTTGTTCCCTTGTGGGAACGTCTGGCATTTCAACTAATTCGGACATATAAACTAACCATATTTCCACCACTCGTCGCGCCAGTGGTAAAGCCCATGCAACGCCAAGTTGAACCAGTTGGGACTGCAACCACGGTTGTGGTGGTGCCACCAGCACTGGCATAGCGCAAATTGGCCGCTATGTTGGTATCGCCTGGATCATCCGCGACGCCGGTGTAGTCGGCCAACATTGCATACGTTCCAACTGCGCCTAACGTGGTTGAACCAGCAGCAGGTGCAGCACTCGTCCACGCAGACCCATTGCTAGTCAAGACGTTTCCATTTGTGCCGGGGCTTACGCTGAACGTAATATTTGGCGTTGCGCCACCGCTAGATGCAATTGGCGAGGTTGCCGTAACCGACGTTACGCCACCGCCACCACCTGCTGCGGCAATAGAAATCCCGCCTGAGGTATTGGTAATCGTGACGTTTGACCCAGCGGTCAAAGTGGCTTTGGTGTACCCCGTGCCGTTACCAATTAGCAACTCACCGTTTGCTGGCGTGGTGGTCAGGCCAGTGCCGCCATTAGCCACCGGCAGCGCAGTGCCAGAGTAAGCCAGCGTAAGGGTGCCGCTACTTGTAACCGGGCTACCGCTAACCGTAAACAATGCAGGAGCGGCGATCGCCACGCTCGTAACCGTACCGGCAGCGGCACCGGGTGGGCCAAGAATGTTATCCACAACCCAGACTTGCACATCGCTGGCATCGGTCAACTTAAATTTGTAGTTGGTGCCAGGCGTCAACCAAATGTTGGCCTCGCCACGCGAGTCCAGAATGATTGGGTTGGGGTTGTTAGTTGCGCCGGTCGAGTCGGTGTAGGTTACAATCGGCGTAGTGGTTCCGGCAGCGTAGGTGTATACCTTGCCGCCCGCCAAGGGATTGCCATTGGCATCAAAAAACTGTTGCTTGGCGTTTGGCGATAAACTTGCCATTACTACCTCGAAATAAAAGTCACTGTCGGCGCAGGCAAAACGTAAGAGATGCGTAGTTGGTCATTTGGTGCCAAACTAAACATCCCGTAATAGCTGCCGGTGTTGTAAAAGTTAGTGCCGTCTCGGGAATATTCTAACTTAGTAACGCCACCGCCACTAATTATTATATCCCCATAGTTTGTGCTGGTATTAACGTAGGTCGATGGGTTTCCCGTTAGGGTTACCGCTGTCGGGTTGGCTGGCACCGTGCCAGAACCAGAGGCTTGAAACAGGCTCAAGAAAAACCGAAACCACTCCCGCGAGATTAAACCAGTTTTGGGGTCGGTTAGCGGAACCCTCGGCGGCGTAATAGAGGTTAGATTGTTCATCAGGCATTGGTCGGGCTAAGTATTAGTTCCGCGCCCATGATCACAACCTTATTAGGATCGGTGCCGGAAATCTCGTAAACCCGGTCGCGCAACTTCATGGTCATACCCAAGCGCCGCCAAAACACCCGTTGCGAGTAGTTGCCGATCTTGCCCATTGGCGACCAATGCTCGTTTGACCAAGTGTGCCCAGCATCATCCGACCAGCGCAGCATGACCTGCGGGTTGTAGCCAGCCCAATCAGGGTAGGGCAACGTCACCAAAGAAAACCCATCCTCGGTCGTAATCTCAAACCCAGATTGGTTGACAAGCGTATTTTCGCCGTCTGCCGGGTAAACGCCCAGCCCAACGCCCGACTCGCAATCAAGCTGCAAGGTGTGGTGCGCGGTACGCTTGAGGTTGTTTTGATCAGTTGGCAGCGCACGCCACGAGCGCAGCCACTTTTGCTCGGCACCGTTGTCCGAATAAACGTCTAGGTCAAAGCCATAGATGTTGCCGTTTTCAAAGTCCCCAACGATCACCTCGTCGTTGTAGAACATCTGGCAATTGCTGCGGTGCCGCGTAAATTGTGCTGGATTGTAGTTGGTGCCCATCGTCCACGCACCGCGCTCGTGCCAGGCTTGGGTAGCCACATCGTAAACCCAAGTGGCATTACCGCTTGGGAACGTCAGCACATAAAAGGAATGGCCCTCTTGCTGGTAGGTGTAGCCGATTGCATCCAAGATCGTGCCGTACTGGGCGATGGCATACTCAATTGCATGAGTGCTAATCCGCTGGCCGGTGTAGCCGTTGGAGCGGTAGACAATGCCCTGCCCGCGAGCGTCTGCACCAAGCCAAAACAATCCATTGTCCATCTTGGCAATTGAGTAGGCAGCAGCGCAGCCGATCTCGTTAAAGGCACCTTGCATTCGCTGGAAGGGAAAACCCTCAAGCGCGGCGTCATACCAAACCTCAACCGTCTTGGTGCCAAACACCCAAAGCTCACGGTGGTCAACAATAATACCCACCACGCCGTCTGGCGAGCCGTCAGCGCTGGCAAAATCCAAAGGGTCAATCTGCGTGCCATCCAGCAGGCTAGTCACCCACAACAACTGGCTGTTTGGCTCGTTGTAGACAAAATAGCCGTCCAGATAACCCACTTGCCCTGCGCCGGTAAAGTCTGGGTCATTGATCTGACTAAATGCCGTGGTAACTGAGTTGTAGATGTACGATGGCCCATTGCAGGCCACAAACAACTGCGTGCCGTTGTCGGTCATGCTAACCGGGCCAGTACCATTTACGTTACCAAGCAACGCCTTGTTATAGTTGGCGTCAATCTTAAACAGTTGGGTGCCGCTTACAACGTACCCGACATTATTAAATGTCCACAGCCCACGGATTGGGCCTTGCCCCACATTAGCCAGCAGGCGCAAGCCTGGCGCTCGATTCAAAAAGGCAGGCTCTTTGCCGCCCTCGGGCACAATTTCTGGAAACAAGTTGACCATGCGGTTATCCGCAGCGTTGATGCTGCGGGCCACATACGCTGATCCCAAAATGGGAGTTTTCACCGCAGTTCAGCCCAATGCGTAATGCCGCCAGTAGCCACATAAGTGGCACCAACCGGCACGATCGCCGTTAGTTGGTTGTTCTGCCCATTAACCCCGCCAGATGCGCCAACTTGAATGCCAGACACCAGCAAAGTAGTGTTGGAGTTAATGTCATAAGTGGTGATCGCCACCATGATTGGCTTGGTTGTGCTGTTGGTGTAGGTGGTGCCAGATACGCGGCTAGAGAACACATTCTGCCAAGTCTGCCCATACCCCAACCCATCGGCAACGCTCGTCGCAGCAATAGAGATGCCGCCAGCGGTGTTAGTCACCGTGATGTTGGTGCCAGCGCTGATCGTGCCCAAGGTGTACCCGGTGCCGTTGCCAATGAGCAATTGACCATTGGTCGGGGCCGTTGATACGTTGGTGCCACCATTGGCAACCGGCAATGTGCCGGTAACGCCAGCAATCAGCGACAACCCAGTGCAGTTGGTCAACGTGCCGCTAGCAGGAGTGCCAAGCGCTGCATTGGTAAACGATGCGTTGGTGAGCGTGCGGTTGGCAAACAGATTGTTGATGGACAACTGCTTGGTGATGCTGGACTGCACAATTGGCAGCACATCCGTGCCGCCGCCGCTAGATGCAACTGGCAGTGCTGATATAGTGATCGTAGGCATTAGTAATTACCCGCATATACGTTAAAGCGCTGCCTCGTCGCAACCAGCGAGTACGGCATGGACATAATGTCATCTGGATTGTTGATGCGCTTGATGTTGCGCTTGCTGGTCATGGCAATGCGCGTGACTTGCGGCGATGGCTCAACCCCAAACTCAGGGGCGATCTCCATAGCCAGATTGTAGACAAACGCCCGCAGATAGCCAGGTGGAAAGGTTAGTGCCGTTGCAAGCGTAGCCGGTTGCGTCAATTCTTCAACGCTAATAAAATGAAACTCCAAAACCCTTGTCGGTTTGGGGTAAATATAAATGTCAATATCTGGATAAGTCATGTTGACAAACATGACCTGTGGATAAGTAGAGGTTACGGTTTTAACCGCAATCCCGTCATACTGCTGCTGGTTGATTAGCCTAATTCCATAAGACACATTGGTCTGCGGGTCGCGGAAATACGTCGCGTCATCAACCAAAATCGGACGCACCGCAGTGCCGTTCAATCGAGTCAAAGACCCAGTTGGGCCAAGCGTGGCGTTAATTGAATTAACAGGCCAATTGACAATTTGATCTATAGTCGAAAACACCGACAAACGCTCGGTGTTCCACGATTCAATCATCTGGTTTAGCGCAGTCAACGAGTCCTGCGAAACAGATGGGCTAGGAGTCTCGCCCTCTGCCAGAACCCCAAGCAACCGCAATGCCCGATTGATTTGGTCACCGGCAGTTGTGGACATTATTGTTCCTTTTCGATTTTGCGCGGTCTGCCGCGCTTAACCACTAATTCATTGACTATTTCAGTCTGAACAGGCGCATCGTCTAGATTATAGCGCGACCAGCCATGCTGTTCATCAAATTGCGCTTCCAATTCCATCGTGGCAACTTTGTTGCCGTGAACTGGATGCTGGAGATATATCATCATAGGCAAAAGGGGGCTTTTGGCCCCCCCCCCCGTTTAACTCAAACAGTGGATAACCGAAAAGTTAATTACAACGGCTTCAGAGTATGAAGTACCGCTCAAGTTGCGTAACGTGAATGATGCAGAACCAGCGGTCATGTTAGAAACATAAGTTGTGTAAGCACCAGCCGTGCTTCCAGTGGTAACGCTGGAAATACACACAATGATCGTGTCATTCGCAGAAATCAACGAATTGTTGAGTGTAAATGAAACAGCGGTGTTACCAGCCAAAGCCGCGTTGTTCATCGTGATGCGACCGGCAGACTTGTTCAGCGTTACCGCTGTGGACTTGTCTGTTGCTTGCGTCACAGTGCCTTGAGCCGCTGCGCTGTAACCAATTTCTTGGCTTGCGTAACAAGTCGTAAACTCAGGGTCGGAATATGCGACCCCAATTGCTTGCGTATTAGGCATAGTAATTTCCTTAAAAAAGGGGAGAGCTTATGGCCCTCCCCTTTAGTCTTAGGCCAAACGATACACTACGTAAGTGCCGTCACCAGTTTTACGGAAGCGGAACAACTGGCTGGTAGTCACAGCGATCGCCGTCAAAGCGTTGCCGCCATCGGTCACGCCAGTGTTAACAGCCAAAGTCACCGCGCCAGACGAAGTGCCAATGTTAACGATTGACAAGTCAAACGTGCTGCCGAGCGTGGCATTAGGAACGGCGGTATCAATCGCCGTGCCTAGCGGCAACGTGTACGTTGCAGCCGAAGTGCCAGGGTTAGCAACCAGCATCTGATTAGCAATCTGCGCTGCGGTCAAGGTTGCGGTAGCAGTGGCCGTTTGTGGAGCGGCCATAGCGCCCATAACGGTTTCTGCGCGGTTACCAGTACCAACTTGGTAACCACCTGCGCCATTAGGTAAAGCCATGATATTTCCTTAAAAATAGTGGGGGTATTAAACCCCCATAAAAGTTTAACCCCAAAGACGGCAAGCCATCTGTGGACGGATCGTGCTAAAGCCATACAGAACGTCAATACGGCAAGGCAGACGGTCGTTGTTGATATCGTACTGGCGCACGACACGCAACGAAATACCGTTATGCACGGCACGCGAAGCCATATCAACACCCTGCGGCAGCAGCAAGTCAGCGGTCGCAAACGTGATCGCATCTTTGTGATAGACCAGGTTTTGTGGGTACTGAGTTGAAGCCGAGCCAAGGAACGTGATAACCGCGCTGGCTGCAGGGAATGAATCAACCGTAGCCAAGGCATTTGCCGACGTATAAATAGCCGGAGAAATTGCCAAGGTCATGGAAGTGCTCGAAGTCACGCTGTTGTCAGCGGTAACAACGAACTGCTGGAGCGAACCAGTCGATTCACGGGTCTGCGGGTTAACAGCATAAACGCCAGCAATGGTGAAAACGTCGCCTTGCTTAACCGTCTTGGTTCCGCTGGTGAACGTAATTGGAAGGGTTGCTTGACCCTCAACAAACGTCGCACTAGAAGAAACAATAGGCGAAATAGGGAAGTTGCCGGTGGTGTGCTGCTTGATCGACTGAGACATATTGATCTCGTCAAAGCCCAACACGCCAGTGCCCATCATGCCATTTTTGAACTGCTTGGAGATGGTATCGGTTGGGTTAAAGAGACCCTTCATGCCTTCAACCAGACCAGCGTTAGCAGCGGGGTTAACCGTTGCATAACGTGGCGACATAACCGCAGCGGCTTCGTTAAGTTTCTGTTGCGCTTGCAGCAGAACCAGCGAGGTCGATGGGGTCGTGCCTGGCGTACCAACAGATGCAAACACGTTTTTATACGCATTGGCAACGTCAGCGTCGATGCTTGAGGCCAACTGCGAGATACGCGGCTTGAGCACGCGCTCTGCGAAGTCATCCAACTGCATCGTCAGTTCGGCAGACGTGAAGTTCACACCAATGTGCTTCTGGGTCGAAACGGTCAGCGTGGTGAACTGCTCGTTGTCGTCCTGCACTTGCAGAGCGGCACCGTCAGTCACCAATGCGCGATCCGGCAGGCGAATACGCAGGGTGGAACCGATCTTGGCACCTTCGACAGCAAAGCTGTCATCGTACTGACGGTTTACGTTGCGGGTAATGACGAGGTTGTTTTCAAGGATCTCAAGGGCCTTCCTTGTGATCATGTCAATTGTTAAGATGCTGTTTGACACTTTTGCGTTCCTTGCAAAATTAGGTTAGAAGTAAGATTACATCCGAAGCGATTCCAGCTTTTTTCTCTGCCGCATCCGATCTGCTTCAATCCATTCCGAGGTAGACATGGTTTTGGTTGACCGAGGATCGGTCGTGTCATAACTCGGATTGCCTGAATTTCGAGCGGTAACGGGTCGAATAGGTGCTGGCGCAGATGAGGTTCGTTTAACAGGCGGGTCTGAGGCTAATTTAGCTTCAATTTTCCCGATCTCTTTGGCTTGCAGAACAGGATTAAGACGGGAAATGCGGTCTGCTTCCTTGGGATTGGAGCCTAGCCAATAGGCTATTTCGGGGCCAATGTCCGAGGATTGAACCACTTGCGCCATCACATCCGTGACTCGTAGCGTGGGGTTGTACGCGACTTGTTCAAAGTCATCGTATTTATCCCGCGCTTCTTCCTCGCGTCCGTGATACGCCTCCAAAACCTCCCTTTGCTGCCTTTGGATTTCTCGCTGCTCAAACAGTTTGATTGCTTTGGCGTCTGCATAAGCATCAACCGAATCAAACTGATCAACCGGCGGCAAATCAATTGGCGGCGGGGCAGATTCCTTTAGGCTGCGTTCCCACTTCCTCCGTTCAATGATCAATCTTTTCTGAACCCGCTCATCCATTTCCTCTTGGGTAAAGGTCTTAGATGGCTCAGGCTCGGCCGGTGTTTCGTTAACTAGTGCTGGCGAGTCCACCGTGGCCTCGGGCACCGGCTCGGTTATACCTTCCGATAAGGTTTCTTCTGACATTCAATGAATCCTAAGATTCCCTGGTGAGCCGCACCAGTACGGTTAACTTAACGTGATTGAATCTGAATCGGTTGATCCAATAACAGATTCAATTGCACTTATAACATATTCCGGTTCTGGCTCAGGAATGACAATTGGCTCCGGCTCAATATCCGACAAAACCCAATCTGCACCATTCCAAGAAATAATTTGCAATGCAGGATCAAACTCTGGCTTTGGCGGGGCTTTGACATAACCCAATAGCGCCATAACCTCTGCATCTTGCGTGTATTGGCTTGCATCAGTGCGCGTCAACCCACTTGGCAACCGCACGCGAAACTGGGTTACCTCGGCAGGAAAGTTGCCATTCTTGCTAAACAAATCCATCTCTTACCTCGTTGGGAATGCTGCTGTTGGCGTGGTGATGGTGCGGGCCACGCCTTTGGTGATGCGTAGGTCTTGGATGTAGCCGTTTACTAAATTAACCGCACCAACGCCGCCGCCAACTAATATTGATCCGGGACAATTCATTGCGGTTGAGTAAGAAGCGGTTGTTGCGTCTAAAGTTCCGTTTATATAAGCTCTAACAGTCCCGCTAGTTCTTGTCATCGCAATATAAACCCAAGCATTTGCTGACAATGAACTGGTTGATGTCAATACCGCAGTGTTACTTGTAAAAAGAGATAACTTTGATCCAGCCGTCATGTAAAAGGCATAACCGTTATCGGTACCGGTTGCCCTAGTATCTAAAAATATTTGTTGTGTTGTTGCGCTACTTAAATAAACCCAACATTCAATCGTCCAATCACCAGTTCCCAATGCGGCTCCTTGGTTACTTGGCATTGACAAATAATCCCCCGTCCCATCAAACTTCATGCTCGTGGTTGGCCATTGAGCCTGTGTGGTGCTGGCCTGAGCATCCCCCACTGTCAGGGCATTATTCTGCCAAGCAGCGTCGTAGATTCCGGCGTTGGTGAAGTTGGTGAGGAGGGAGGTGCCGCTTACTGCGGTGACGGGGGCGGTTGGGCCGCCAGCAGGGGGAGCAATTGCGGTGCCGTTGACGATGCGAAGGTTTGATATATAACCGGGATAATATTGACCAACTGCGGGAAGTCCCCCTACCCACGGGCCCTGTGAGGTTGCCGCAAACGCATTGCTGTTTGTTACTGGCGTTGCTATTGATACACCATTCAAATACATGGATATTGAATTGGATGCGTTCCTAACAACAGCAAAGTGATACCAAGTATTTGCGTTAACAGTTTGGGCGGAGGAATCTAAAATAACCGTGTTGCCGATAGAAAATCTAAACACATTACCGGCGTCTGCTCTATATTGAACAGTCCATCCAGTGGTCGCGCCATTATAGTTACTGACAAACGTATGAGCCCCGCTAAACCCTGTTGTGTTAAACCAAAATTCTACGGTAAGCGGAGTTGAAGAAGCAAAATTAAACGCAGCGTTATAAGCGGCACTCAAATAATCACTAGACCCATTAAAATACCCACTCCCCCCATACGTCGCAGCACTGTACGATGCCGCCGGGGAGAAGGGTTGGAAGGCTTGGACTTGTGGGGTTCCACTGCCAACTGTAATTGCACTTGCAAGAGTTGATCCATCTACAAATCTATTGTATCCAAGAGAATAAAATATGGTGCTACCGATGACAGACA
>Ga0209086_10000425_pt1 | contig 36543 bp, 26 predicted proteins | sample M_130207_XF_Meta_FD_187312 | JGI IMG/M metagenome (GOLD analysis project Ga0209086, IMG submission 187312) | Freshwater microbial communities from Lake Montjoie, Canada to study carbon cycling - M_130207_XF_MetaG (SPAdes) (version 2) | ecosystem: Environmental > Aquatic > Freshwater > Lake... | reverse complement strand
AGAGCCGGACAATTTTTTGCCCCATTGATGCAACGGAATGCCTTTCACGGTTGCTAGCAGCATGCGGCCTGGAGGAGTGGCCAGCCCGGGCTGTGGTAGCCGTTGAAATAGAGCATTCATCAACGCTTGGGGATTCATCAATGCACAGCTCAGGCTGCCATCGGCAAAACGATGCCAGTAGATGAACATGGAGTCGCCCACATGCCAGCCGCTCCAAGTAAGCGGCGTTTCGGACTGCACGGGCCGGTCATCAATGTGATAGCCGTACATTTTCAAATAGGTCATCCATTGAGATGAGCGCTGCTGTGCAAGGGTGAGTGCTCCCGGCATAAAGATGCGTTGAAACGGCGGGCCGCCATCATCCAGTGTGGAAACGAACTCTGGCATGCTGTCTGGGTTGCGAGTCGAGTCATGGATGGCTTGGATACGCTCAGTCGGATTGAAGCCCTGACCGGGCTGAAAGGCATTTTTACCCTCAAAAGACTCGATGCTTCCTGTTTCACCCACTTTAGACCAAGTTTGGGCGATCCACGGATGAGTGGCTAACCTTTGCGACATCAAACGTGCTGAGCCAACGCTTTGCGCTCCCCAATTGTCGAGGCGGTCAGTGAGCTGACGCATATCGTGCAAAAGATGATGGTCGGCCGAGCTGAGACGTTCAGCCAGGATGGCCTGCATCGAGGCATCGGTGCGTTTTTCTGCATCACGAATCAGGTAGGTTCCCAGCCACGCTAGCAGAGCTAGGGGGAGAATCACCAAGATGATGAACAGGATTGTGGAGCGGCGTTGCAGCATGCGAGAGGCTCATAATTTAGCCCCGCCGTCTATTCATTCATCTAAAATTTATAAAAACCATAAAATAAACCGGGGCGGACTTTTAGGCCCGCCCCGGGATTTGCAGGTGTTTCCAACAGCCAGAAGGACAACCACTACCTTGGGAAAATTGGGATTCAGCGTTCGGTGACCGTAGTCACGTTGCGTTGATCTATTGGGAGTATCTCACAGGCCGAAATGAATGAGTCAGCGGCTTGTGAGTAGCTTGTAAGGAAAGTGTAAGACGGTATTTAACGCTTCACCGCCGACCAAATCCACCGAAACGGCCAGGTGATGGCGACGATGACCGCCCCAATCAACGCGGCGACCAAATTCATTGGCAGCAGCAGCACACGCAGGATGGGATTGAGTAGCTTTTGCATTACTTCAATCCGCGACCAAGCAATGGTCAGCACGGTGATGAGAATGATGCCCGCGAACTTGAGGATTTTCACCTTCAGCGGCCCGAGCGTTTCAAAAAAATCATGGAAGTGCAGTTCTGAAAGCAGCAACAATCCGACGTAACCGATCAGAATGAACGCGGTATGCTCCAGCACTGGGTATTTGACGATCATTTTGATGGCCATGCCCGCCACCAGACGCAATGCGATGATGCCGATGGTCACTCCCACATAGACAGGCCACAGGTCCTTTGGACTCAGGGCGATTGCAGCCACGACATTGTCCACGCTCAAGCTCAGGTCCATCAGGGAGATCATGGCGATCGTGCTGGCGAAGGTGCGATGATGCACGTTCACGGCTTCCCCTTCGTCTTCGCCGATGTCCTTTTGCCCGGCAAAGTGAGCGCACATCAGCCACACGAGATAAAGCGCACCGATAAGCATCACCCAGTGGTTATGGATGATCCATGAGGCAAACAGCAGCGCCACGAGTCGGAAACCATACGCGCCGATGTAGCCGATGTTCATCGCCTTGGCTCGTTGCTTCTCATCCAAGTGGGAAGCCATGGCAGCAATGGCTAGCGCATTGTCCACCGACAGCAGTCCCTCAATCAAAACAAGGCCCATGATGACGGGCAGGGCATGAACAAATGAAGCCCAGAGTTCGGGCACGGAAGTAGCAAAAAATACAGCAGACATCAGCGCGCACGATGGCGGACGAGATCAGGCTTTCCAGTACCATTTGCTAGCAAATGAAATCACCTCATCCCGCTTGGCGAAATGAGGCGATTAGAATCTCTTTGCAGCGGCGATTTAGGAGTAGGAGGACTCCACACGCTTTGCCACGTCCTTGTAGCCGTAGTCCGCGTTGTAGATCTCTTTAAGTGCTTCAAGGCCTGCAACCTTGTCGCCCATTTTATCCAACACGTTCGCCAGTTCGTAGAGCACTTCTTTTTTGATGGCGTCCATGATGACCAATTCTTTGGAGGCCTCCATGAGTGAGGTCTTGGCAAGGTCGTTCATGTTCTTGCGCTCAAAGCAACGGCCCAGCATGAGAATCGCCTTGATGCGCATGTTTGGATTCGATTTCGCCTGCTGTAGCTCTGGAATCGCCTCGGTGTACATACCGGCATTGAAATAGGCTTGGCCCAGTTCATAGCGCAGTGTTTTATCGGTCGGGTTGCGGTCCACGCGGGTTTTAGCCTCGCCAATGACGACGCTGGAGCGCTGGCGGCGGATTTCAGCCACCTGCGCACGTTTGTCATCAATGTCAGGTGCGTCGGGATTCGATTCGATTTCGCGTTCGTACTCCTCGATCTTCTGATCCTGTACCTTGTCGCGCAGGATCTCGACTTTGCGCTGAAGGGCCACGTCACCGGGATTCAGCGTCAGGGCGTAATCATAGAACATCAGCGCGTCATCCATCTGGCCGAGTTTCTCGTAGAGATCGGACATGCGTTTGACGATGGCGATGTTCGACTGGTCGGCGTTGTACTGATCGATGGTCTCAGCGAGGAACTGCTCCATCTGCTCCTTGGTCATGCCTTGGCGGCTGAGCATTTCCAGCTTCGCGGCTTCGCCGGAATCTTTCATGGCGCTGCGGAAGTCGCCGCCGACGCCCCAGCCCTGACGCAGGATGGAGGTGCGGGCAGCGGCGTCTTTTTCGCCTTTCATGGCTTCCATGTCACGCGGATCGACTTTGACGATGAGACGGTACACTTCGCTGGCCAGTTCCGGCTCCTCATGCGCCATGTAGTGCTGCGCCAGCTTGTGCATGTGCTTGGTGTTCTCAGGATGACCCGCACGGATGGTTTCCAGCGCAAAGGCTGCAAGCTGCGGGAAGTGCATCTTCATCGCGATGTCATAAAGCTGCTCGTTCGCGTTGAGATTGAAAGGGTCTTTGCGGAAGATGTTCTCCTCCATGTCGGCAACCACCTCCGCTGGATCCTTTTTGGAACTGGGCTTGAAACCGCCGAGGCCAAAGCTGAATTTTTTGCCGGCGCTACCACCGCTCGCTTCGCTTTCCGCGCTACGCAGCAGCTTGCGGCCATCGAGGAAGCCGAAGTTGGCCGTCACGATGGGCAGCACTTGGTCAATGACATATTCCCAATTCTTCCGCTCGGCTGAGATGAGCGCTTTCTTCCAAAGGGCTTGGTACTTGGGGTCGAGTTCGGCTTCCTTAACGATCATAATCCTATGTGCTGTTGTCGTGGTTGAATGGGTGGGGTGGCGTCGGCTACTTTTTCCCGCTGCCAAACCATGAGGAAAGGGCGCGCAACTCCGTACCCGTCCCCTCGGACAGCCCCTTCATGCTGAATCCGTGCTCAAAGAGCACCATCCAGAGAAAGGTGGCGACGAGGAAGGCGAGGGTCCAGAGGACTTTGGAGAGGATGCGCATGCCGGGAATTTAATCACTCTATGAAGAAAAGGGGGGAATCGTCCAGCACGGAGTTTCATTCCTTTTCAAACAACAGCCGCAGGCTGTTCAAACACACCACCACCGTGCTGCCCTCATGCGTCAAAACGCCCAAAGTCAGCGGCACGATGCCAAACAGCGAAGCCACAGCCATCACAATCACGCTGCCGAGGGAAATAAACAGGTTCTGCTGAATGATCCGCCGCGCCTGCTGGCTGATGCGGCGGGCTGAGAGCAGTTTTTCGATTTTGTCCTGCATCAGCACCACATCGCTCTGCTCCAGCGCCGCATCGCTGCCGCGTGCGCCCATCGCCACGGAAACGTAGGCGGCGGCCAAACTCGGCGCGTCGTTCACTCCATCGCCGATCATGGCGACTTTGTGGCCTGCCTGCGTCAGTTCGCGAATCACCGCCACCTTGTCCTCCGGGTGCAATCCGGCGCGCACTTCAGCGATGCCGAGTTTCTCGCCCACTTCGATGGCCGCAGCACGGCGGTCACCAGTCAGCATGATCGTGCGCACCCCCTCGGCGGCGAGTTTTTCCAACACGGCACGGCTCCCGGCACGAATCTCATCCTTGAGCAGCACTCGACCGACAATTTGCTCATGCAGCACCCAGACCTCGCTGAAACCGAGCGGCGCATCCGGCACGCCTGCCAGCACTTCGCCCAAAGCGCTGTCTTTGACGAGTTCACGACGTCCCACATAACTCAGGCCGCCTGCCGTGCGTCCGCGCAGGCCTTGGCCGGCGATAGATTGAAATTCGGCCAGTTTGTCCGCCACAATGCCTTCCGCCTGCCCGTGCCGCGTGATCGCGCGTGCGATGGGATGATTCGAGTTCGCCTCTAAACTCACCGCAATGCGCAGCACGTCCTGCTCGCGTCCTGCTGGGAATGATTCGATCTTGATGACCTTCAGCTCGCCTTCCGTGAGCGTTCCGGTCTTATCCATCGCTATGACATCAACTTCCGCCAGTTTCTCAATTGCGGCACCACCACGGAACAGCACGCCACGCCGCGCTCCCCAAGCGATTGCCGCCAAAATGGCCGAGGGAATCGACAAAACGAGTGCGCAGGGACTCATGACGACCAGCAGCGTCATCGCCCGGTAAAACGACGACTTCGACACCGCCGTGTTTTCAAACGGCGGAATGCCAAAACCCAGCCACCACACGAAAAACATCAGCGCCACGATGCCGAGCGTCAAAATCGTGTAGCGCGTGCCAAAACGATCCGTGAAGCGCTGGCTCGGTGCGCGCAGATGCTGCGCCGTTTGAATCAGCGTGATGATCTTTGCCAGCGCACTCTGCGTCGCAGGCCGATCCACGCGCACCTGCACCATGCCCCACTGGTTTAACGTGCCGCCATAGATGGCAGCACCCGTTTCCTTCGTGATCGGCACTGCCTCGCCTGTTAGCGTCGATTCATCCGCTGCAGTCGAACCTGAAATCACCGTGCCATCGACCGCAAACAGCTCATCCGGCTTCACTAGGATCACATCGCCTACACGCAGGCCGCTGACGCTGCGATCCTCCGTCGTCCCATCCGGCAGTAGCACATGCGCCAGTTTCGGCGCGGATTTGGTCAGTGCATTGATCTCCTTGTGCGTGCGAAACATCACAAAGTGCTCCAGCGCACCCGAGGTCGAGAACAAGAACAGCAACAACGCCCCTTCTTCCCATGCCCCAATCGCCACAGCTCCCAAAGCGACGGCCAGCATCAGGAAATGCACATCGAGACGGCGTTCGAGCAGATTCTCCCACGCATCCTTCGCCGCATCCCAGCCGCCGGAGATCAACGCGATCGCGAACAAACTTTCCGGCACCCATGCCGGCCCCGAGGATAAACGCTCCGCCAAATAACCCACCAGCAGCGACACACCACAGATCGCCGCCTGCCAGGCCAGCGTGCGCCATTCGTCATCGCTCTCCTGCTCCATCTCATCCGGCTCCGGCCACGCAAAATCACGCCATTTCCAGAACTTCGGTGCCGTTGGGCAGGACGGTTTCTCCAAAACGAAGGCGCCATCCTTCTGCTGCACGTCCAGCATGCCCGAATGCGCTGGAACCGCCTCTGCCTTCTGTAACCACCGCGCGTCCACCGCACGCAGCACTTCCGTGAGTTTCGCTTGCAGCAATTCGCCATCCACACGGCCCAGCGTTGCCATTTCGACGCGCTTGGATTCTGGATTCAGCCGGATTGCTTCAATGGACGGCTCTTCTAGCAAAAAATCAGCAAGCGCTGCCATCCAGGTGGATGAATCGGACGGCGTTGGGACGGAATTTGGCATGCGATGCTTTACGAGTCAGCAAGAGGCGTGACAACTTGATCTTCTTCGCTCATGATTTGCACATGATTCGCAGTCTCATCGCTGGATCGCTTCGTGTGTTCTCCGGTTCCGTTGCCCGCTGGCAGGGTTGCGCGCCGGAACCGGTGCAGCGTGTCTATTTTGCCAATCACACCAGCAATCTCGATGGCCCCGTGCTCTGGGCATCTCTGCCAACGCCCGTGCGTGATCTCACCCGGCTTATCGGTGCCAAAGATTACTGGTCCGTGGGCCGTATGCGTCCGTTTCTCGCCTTTCGCGTGTTTAATGCCGTGCTCATCGAGCGCAAAAAGCCCACACCGGAAGCGAATCCGCTCAATGACATGATCAATGCCCTCGGCGAACGTCATTCGCTGATTCTCTTTCCCGAGGGTGGACGTCACAACGAACCCGAACCGTTGCCTTTCAAGCCTGGCCTCTTCCACCTCGCCAAAAAACGTCCTGATGTGCAGTTCGTGCCCGTCTGGATGGAAAACCTCAATCGCATCCTCCCTAAAGGCGAAATCCTTCCAGTGCCCGTTCTCGGCAGCGTCACCTTTGGCGAGCCGATTCGCCTGAACGAAGACGAAACGAAGCCTGATTTCTTGGTGCGAGCACGCGAAGCGGTGCTGAAACTACGACAATGACTACTAACGGATCGGCGGCAGTTTCTCAGCGAGAACTTGGCGCAGTTCTTTGAGCGCGGCAGCATGCTGCGGATCATTCGCAAGGTTCGTGTATTCGTACGGATCGGCATCGTGGTCGTAAAGTTCGAGGCCGTTTTTGCCTCCGTCCCATTCCGTGCAGCGCCAGCGTGCGGTGCGAACCGTGCGGCCCCAGAATTCGGCGTCTTTGCCACGTCTGGCCTGCGTGAATGCATAATCGTGGATAGAAGCCGTCGGATTGTCGAGCAGGGGGCGCAAACTTTGGCCCTCGTGCTGTTTCGGTGCAGGAACACCGCACAAATCACAAAGGGTGGGAAAAACATCGAGGAGTTCGATTAGACTATCACTGCGCTGACCGCCGGTCTTCATGCCGGGCGTGTGCATGATGAAGGGAACGCGGGCGCTTTCTTCAAATAGGCTGCGTTTGTGCCACAATCCGTGTTCGCCGAGATGCCAGCCGTGATCGCTGGTGAAGATGATGATCGTGTTGTCATCGAGACCCATCTGTTTGATCGCATCGAGCAAACGACCAGCCTGCGCATCGACATAGCTCACACAGGCAAGATAAGCACGAATGGCGGCGCGGCGTTGTTCGGGCGTGGCAGTGAGCGCATAACCGGGAACGGCACCATTGCGCGCGGGTGCGGGGATGTCCGCCTCGTCATCGGCAGGAGCCTCGGGTAGCGTGATGCTCTCAAAGGGATAGAGATCAAAATACTTCGCCGGTGCAACGAGTGGCAGATGTGGGCGATGAAAACCGACGGCGAGGAAGAAGGGTTTTTCCTTGTCCCGTTTGTCCAGCCACTCGATGGCGGTCTTGGCGAAAACGCCATCGACGAGTTGGTCATCGCTGCCGGGGATTTCCTGCCAGGAGAGGCCCTGCTTCTTGTCGGCTTTTACTTGGACGACACTTTTCTGCTGTGGCGGATAAGGCAATTCACTCTTGAACGGCGTGCCGAAGTCCCAAGCCTGCGGATCGTCCATGCTTTCGAGGCCGGTGGGCACACCGAGATGGAAAATCTTACCGCAGCGTGCGGTGGCGTAGCCGTTGTTGCGGAAATGATGCGGCAGCGTCAGGACATCCGGGATGTTGGTGTAAAGATTGTCTTCGTTATTGGTGACGCGCGTCGTATGAGGCCGCATGCCAGTCATCATGGATGAACGGGATGGATTGCAGTGCGGAAATTGGCAGTAGGCGCGGTTGAACAACACGCCGCGTTTTGCCAGTGCATCGAGATTCGGCGTTTTGGCCTGCAAATGGCCGTAACACGCCAGCGTGGCCGCGAGATCGTCCGACATCAGCAACAGGACGTTCGGGCGTTTGTCAGCGGCCTGCGCAACACATGATAAGCTCGCCAAGACGAAAAGCAGGAGAGGTTTCATGGCTGGCTCTTTTTGCCCTGCTTATTTTCGGTTGATGGCGGGGCTATAAAATCCTGCACGGGGAATTTTTCACGCAGACGTTTGCTCAGCGACTCGATCATCTGCGCGTGTTCGGGTTTGTCGGCCACGTTTTGGTTGTTCTGCGGGTCATTCACCATGTTGTAGAGTTCGCGACGCGTTTCCGCTCCCTGTTTGGTCCACTCGACGTAGCGCCATTTATCGGTGCGCATCGCGACACCCAGGTAACCCTGACCTTTGGGATACCAACTGAATGCGGCATCATTAACCTTGGCTTCGGGATCATCGAGCACAGGCTTCAAACTGCGGCCTTGGAAGGCGGTGTAATCTGCCAGGCCGCACAAGTCGGTGAGCGTAGGAGCGAGATCCACGGACTGGGCCAGCGCGTCAGTTTTTTCGCCAGCGTGCTTCATGCCGGGCTGGGAAATGATGAGGCAGTTGCGTGTGGCACCTTCGTAGTTGTTGTGCTTGGCACCCCACCAGGTGTGCTCGCCCATGTAGTAGCCGTGGTCGCTCCAGAAGACGATGATGGTGTTCTTCGCGAGGCCAGTCTCGTCTAGCGTGGCAAGCAAGCGACCGACCTGAGCATCGACGTAACTGATCGCGGCGTAATAGCCGTGCAGGCACTGGCGCTTGAAGGCCTCAGGCAGCTTGTCGCCGGTGACCTGCGGCACATCGCGATAGCCGTAGAAATCATTGCCGGATGTCGCGGCGAAGTCAGGCGCTCCCTTGGGCACGAACTCATTCGTGGCGAGTGTGAACTTCGCGGGATCGTAGAGATCCCAGTATTTTTTCGGCGAAATCCACGGCACATGTGGGTTGGCAAAGCCGACGGCGAGGAAGAATGGCTGCGCGGGATTCTTTGCATGCTCACGGAGTTGAGCGATGGCGTTGGCGGCGCAATCGCCATCCAGGAGATCGTCATCCGCGCAATCGACGGCTTCGAAGGCGGGGACAGCGGCGTTGCGGCTGCCTTTGCCTTTTTGCGGGATGGGCGTGCCGCTTTGCTTCGCGTCCGCGATGTATTTCTGCACTGCAGCCTGTGTCTCGGCACTGGTGCGCGGTTTTTTGCTGTGCCAGGCGGGAATGGTCCATGACGCATCATCATCAATGCCGACGTGGTAAATTTTCCCGAGGCTACGGGTGTGGTAGCCGTTGTTTTTGAAGTGCTGCGGCATCGTCGTGATTTCCGGCATTGTGGTGCGCAGAGTACGGCCGATTTCGAAGATGCCGGTGGTGGCGGGATAGCGCCCGCTCAGCATCGAGATGCGCGAGGGTGAGCACAACGCCTGCTGCACATAGCTGCGATGGAACACCATGCCGCGCTTCGCTAGCGCATCGAGATTCGGCGACTTTACCGTCGGATCGCCATAGCAGCCGAGCTGCGGGCGCATGTCATCGCTGGCGATGAAAAGGACGTTGGGGCGATCAGCAGCCCACGAAACAAACGAAAGACACGAAAATAGGAAAAGCAGAGGTTTCATGCTCGCATGCAACGTGACTGACGCGCTGCTATTTCAGCTCCTTGATGCGGACATTGCGATACCACACAGGGAGAGCTTCATCTTGGAACGCGATCAGGCCCGTATTTGGCCTGTCAGCCATCTTGATGTCTTCGAGAACGGTGTCGATGACCTGCTCACCATTAAACACGACCTTCACGCTGCGGCCTTTGACGGTGATCGTGTAGCGATTCCATTCGCCAGCGGGCTTGACCATATTTTTCGAAGGTCCCGTGCCGTGGACGATGCCGCCGCAGTCATGGTGACCGGGTTTTTCGAGGCCGTACGTGTCGAGGATCTGCACCTCAAAACCCGTTTTCACCGGCTCCTTCATATCGCCGACTCGCATGAAGACGCCGCTGTTCCCTTTGGCATTGATTTTGAATTCGAGGTCGAGAACGAAGTCCGCATACGGCTTCTCGGTGGCAATGTAGGCATCGTATCGCTGCCAGCCTTTCTCACCCTCGCGGGGATGAAGCGAAACGCTGCCATCGGTCTCGACGAGCCAATTCCCGGCCGTTTTCCAACCGGTGAGGTCTTTGCCGTTAAAGAGCGGGACGAATCCGGCGGCATCAGCGGCGGGATGAAGGTCTTCGGCTTGAAGGGTGAAAGCGAAGAGGGAGGCGAGGAGAAGCGTGAGTTTCATGGCTAGACAGCTTCAAACGTGGGTGGGAAGCCGGATAAATCCCCGTTTGACAGTCTTGCATCTCTTTGGAACATATGAACGCATCCTGATACGTTGATTTGTTCCATTTCACCCCAAACCTGAACCCACACGACACCTCATGTCCGACTATAAAGTAAAAGACATCGCCCTCGCCGACTTCGGTCGCAAAGAACTCGACATCGCCGAGAGCGAAATGCCCGGCCTCATGGCCACCCGCGAAAAATACGGCCCGAAAAAGCCTCTCGCTGGCGTCCGCATCACCGGCTCCCTGCACATGACCATCCAGACCGGCGTGCTCATAGAGACGCTGAAGGAACTCGGTGCCGATGTGCGCTGGGCCTCATGCAATATTTTCTCCACTCAAGATCATGCGGCCTCTGCCATCGCCGCCTCCGGAACGCCTGTCTTCGCCTGGAAAGGTGAGACCCTCGAAGAATACTGGTGGTGCACCTGGAAGGCCATCATCTTCCCCGGCGACAAAGGCCCGCAGCTCATCGTTGATGACGGTGGCGACGTGACCCTTCTCATCCACAAGGGCTACGAAATGGAAAACGGCGACAAGTGGGTCGAGACCCCGTCCGACAACCACGAAGTGAAGGTCATCAAAGACCTTCTCAAAGACATCGCCAAGAAGCAGCCCGGTATTTTCCACACGATCGTCAAAGATCTGAAGGGCGTTTCCGAAGAGACCACCACCGGCGTGCATCGCCTCTATGAAATGGCCAAGGCAGGCAAGCTCTTGTTCCCCGCCATCAACGTCAACGACAGCGTCACCAAGTCCAAATTCGACAACCTCTACGGCTGCCGCGAATCCCTCCTCGACGGCATCAAGCGCGCCACCGACGTCATGATCGCCGGTAAAGTCGGCGTCGTCTGCGGTTACGGCGACGTGGGTAAAGGCTGCGCCGCTGCCCTCCGTGGCATGGGCGCCCAAGTCATCGTCACCGAAATCGACCCTGTGTGCGCCCTCCAGGCCGCCATGGAAGGTCATCGCGTCATGCCGATCGAAGACACTCTTGGTTATGGCGACATCTACGTCACCACCACTGGCAACAAGGACATCATCACCCTCGCCCACATGGAGAAGATGAAGGACCAGGCCATCGTCTGCAATATCGGTCACTTCGACAACGAGATTCAGGTCGATAAGCTCAACGAGCGCAAAGACGTCAAACGCCTCAACATCAAAGCGCAGGTGGACAAGTACACCTTCCCGGCTGGCAACAGCATCTACATGCTGGCTGAAGGCCGTCTCGTGAACCTCGGCTGCGCCACCGGCCACCCGAGCTTCGTCATGAGCAACAGCTTCACCAACCAGACGCTCGCTCAGATCGAACTTTGGGAAACCAAAGACACCCGCCCGGTCGGCGTCACCGTCCTGCCAAAGAAACTCGACGAAGAAGTCGCCCGTCTGCATCTCGCCAAAATCGGCGTGAAGCTCACCGTGCTCTCCAAAGATCAGGCCGACTACATCGGTGTCCCCGTCGAAGGCCCCTACAAGACGGATCACTACCGCTACTAAGCGAGCGCGAACATTCACAACCCCCAAGACCACGGAGAGGGCGGCCAGCAATGGCCGCTCTTTTTCTTTTCAGGCTTCGCTCGCCAGCAGTGCAGCCAGCAACTCATCCACCGACATGCTCGCAATCGCGGATGCTTTGTCGCTCATGGCATAGGGCAGGATCAATTCGCGGCCGTGGAGCAGGGAGCCGCAGCTATAGACGACATTGGGGACGTAGCCTTCGCGCTCATGGCCTTCGGGGCAGAGGAGTGGATGTCGCAGGCGGCCAATGACCTTAGTGGGGTCGTTCAAATCGAGCAACGCAGCACCAATGCAGTATTTTCTCATCGGGCCGACGCCATGGGTGATGACGATCCAGCCGGCTTCGGTTTCAATGGGCGAACCGCAGTTGCCGATTTTCACGGACTCCCACATCTCGGCTGGGCGCAGGATGATCTGCGGGTTGCTCCAGTGGTGAAGGTTGTCGGAGAACATGATGAAGAGGTTCTGGTCATCTTGGCGGGACAGCATCGCATAGCGGCCTGCGATGCGGCGTGGGAACAAGGCCATGCCTTTGTTCTGCACGGCGCTGCCATTGAGCGTGAGGACGCGGAAATGGAGGAAGTCCTGCGTTTCGATGAACTGCGGCAGGATGGCGCGGCCATTGTAGGCGGTGTAGGTGGCGCAATACATGACGGAGCCGTCGTCGTCGATGAAGCGAACGAAGCGGGCGTCTTCAATGCCGTTGGTCTCGTTGGGCGAGACCGGAAAGATGATGCGTTCGCTCAAGGCGAGCTTGGAGGAGAAGTTGATCTCGTAGTTGGAGTCGGCGAGCCAGCGAAAGCACTCTAGAGCGCGGCGCAGATCGCGGCCCACGGGCTTGGATTCGCGGCGCACCCGGCGCACGCTTTCGTCGAGTTCATGGAGTGTGAACATCTCCGCCAGCGGTGCCATCACCGCTTCTGCATGGCCTCCCTCGAACCCCATTTCGTGGAGTTTCGTGATGAAACGCTTCTTCTTGTAGCTGGGATTGGGCACGACGTCCGGTAGTGAGACGAAACGCGAGACCGGCTCCACGCTGATGGTGCCATCGGGTGTGATGAGGCCGGTGCGGAACTCGATGGAAGAGATGTGGCCTTCGCCCGTGGCACGCAGGCTCATGATGAAGCGCACGCCGCCCTCGGGCACGCCGCTTTGATCGGGATGCGGCACCATGGAGGGATTGAACAGCGCGGCGGACTCCAGCGCATACTCGCCGGAGAACAGCCCGCCGATCAGCAACTGCCGTACGCGGGAAAGGGGTGCGTGCGAGGTGATGTGGTGGCGCACTTTTTCATAGTTCGCGAGCAGGTGTGATTCGATGTCGAAGTGCCGCGAGGCGAATTCCAGGAGGAGCGCCTGCAACTCGATGTCAGCCTCGGCTTCGCTCAGTCCGAGAGCGCGCTGCAAGATGCTGGAAACGATTTGGGCTTTCCCTGGAATGAACGGACGGATGATGACACGCGCGCTTTCGGGATGGAAGGCCACGTTGTGGCGGTGAAGACGGACGGGGTTCATACGGGAGGGCGCAGGGGTTCGGCGATCAAGTGTTCGGCACAGTTCATTTCGGCAAGCGAGAGGTGGAAGGCCAGCGAGGACTCCGCGCCTTGATTTTCATTCACACGATCATGATGCAGGCCATCACCACAGCCGCCGGTGGCGGAATCATAGAGCGGAGTGCCCAGATCGTTGCGGCCGAGGAACCATTCGAAGGCGCGCTTGGCTTCACGCATCCACATGGCATCCTGCGTGGCGCGAAAAGCTTCGAGACACGCGGAAACCATCGCCTGTGCCTCGACAGGTTGTTGATCGAAGTCTGCGCGTGCGCCATCGCGTTGATAGAAGCCGTTGCTGCCGATGGGGCGGAAACAACCTGCCTGTGTCTTTTGAATCGAAGCCAGCCAGCGCAATGATTTCAACCCGATCTCCAAGGCTTCGGGATGGGGCATCCACTGGCCGCTGAGGATCAGCGCCTGGCAGATGCGTGCGTTGTCGTAGGTGACACTGGGCTCAAACCACGGCCAGTTTTCCGTGGCGGAATGATTCCAGAGCACCACGAGCCTGTTGGTGAGGTCTGCGCGCATCGCATTGATTCCAGGATGGCTGGTGAACTGGCGCAGATACTCGTGAATGCCCAGCAGCGTGAAACTCCAGGCGCGTGGTGATGTGAAATTGGTCACAGCCGCCAACCCGCGTTCAAAGAGTTGTGCGGCGAGCCTGCGGTGGCCTTCATTGCGCGAGCGACCCGCACCGGTGCCTGCGGCCCAAAGCGCGCGTGCATGGCTGTCTTCACTACCGGCGTCTTCGAGCCACAGCCGTCCGTGGCTCATGAAGTTGCGAAAACGACCGCTGGTGTAATCGAGCGCCGCCGCGAGGAAAGCGAGGTAGCTGGTGGCCAGCCTGCCGAGATTTTCCGCCGGTGGCTGGTCGCCGAGTTCATCCAGCATGTTGCAGAGGATGAAGGCGCGTGCGTTGTCATCGGTGCAGTAGCCTTCGTGGAAGTTCGGCACATTGAAGATCGCGTGCTGGAAGATGCCGGTGCCGTCGCTCATGCGCACGATGTGATCGAGCCGCAGCGGCGGCAGCTCATAAGGCCGGCTATCTAGTGTCCAACCGGCGAAAGCCGCACGCGGCGTGGCTTTGCGATCCGTGCGTGCGTGTTGAAACGATTCAAGATAACGCTGCGCCACCGCAGGCCAGATCATCTCACGCCCCATCGCATAGGCATCATGCCGGATCTTTTCTTTGCGTGCCGGATCATCGAGTAGTCCGCATACACCAGCGGTGATGGCTGCTGGATTGCGGAAAGGCACGAGCACACCGCGTCCATCTGCCAGCAGCTCCTGTGCATGCCAGTAGGGCGTCGAAACAACGGCTTTCCCTGCACCGAAGACATAGGCCAACGTGCCGGAGGTGACCTGCGCTTCGTTGAGATACGGCGTCAGATAAATGTCCGTCGCGCCAATGAACTCCTTGAGGTCATCCAGTGACACAAAGCGGTTATAAAAGATCACATGCTCCTTCACACCGCGATCTTCAGCGAGACGTTCGAGACTCAGGCGATAGCGCTCGCCTTCACGTGCGATGAGTTGCGGATGCGTGGCGCCCAAGATGAGGTAAACCACGTTCGGATGCTGCCGCACGATCTCAGGCAATGCTTCAATGACATGTTCAATGCCCTTGCCTGGACCAAGCAGGCCGAAGGTCAGCAGCACCTTGCGCCCTTCGACGCCGAACTGCGGCTTGTAGAAGCTGGAGTCCACAAACGGCATGTCCGGGATGCCATGCGGAATGATGTCCACCTTTGCATCCGGCACGCCGTAGGTTTCGCGCAGAATTTCCGCGCCTTTGTGTGCCATCACGACCACGCGGTCGCTGCGGCGCACGAGTTCCTCCATCACCTTGCGCTGCGAGGCATTGGGCTCGCGCAGCACGGTGTGCAGCGTGGTCACCACCGGCATGCGCACCTCCTTGAGCAATGCGAGCAAATGACTGCCAGCCGATCCGCCGTAGATGCCGAATTCGTGCTGCACACACAGCACGTCCGCGTTATTGAAATTCAAAAAATCCGCCGCACGCCGGTAGGAATCGAGATCCTTCTCTAAGAGCTCAAAGCGCACGCGCTGCGGATACTCATAACCTTCCACGCGATCGTTGACCGCACCGACAAAACAATCGGCATCAGGAGCCGCCGCAGCTACCGCTTCACTCAAATCATGCGTGAATGTCGCAATTCCGCAGAGCCGGGGCAGATAGTCACCCAAGAAAGCGATGCGCTTCGGCGGAATGGAAGTGCTCAGGATAATCCTCTCAAGTGCTGCGACATGACGTAGCAGACAGCCTGTGATACTTTAAGCAATGGGGACTTCACCCCATTCGTTCGGAAAGCCTGATTCTTGTTGCCCTTCTGGGATCACCGTCGAGATGGGAATTGGCTTCGAAAACTCCTCCCCTCCAGACTCACACCATGATCCTCGATGCCACCTGTCAGTTAGATTACCAGACCATGGAGGTCGTGCCTGCCATCTTCATGCTGCGTCCGCGCAGCGGTTGGGCGCAGTGGATCATGCGCGAGGAATTTTACATCCAACCTCAGGTGCCGGTGGTCGAGTTCACCGATGTGTACGGCAATCTCTGCCAACGCATCGTCATGCCAGAGGGGAATTTTCATCTCTCAGTGCAGTATCGTGTCCAAGTCGAGGACCGGGTGGACGAAGATTGTTATGCGCCGCTGATGCTGGTGCAAAACCTGCCCCCAGATCTGCTGCACTATCTGCTGCCCAGCCGCTACTGCCAGTCTGACGAGTTGTCAGCACTTGCTACGTCCATAATTGGCAATCTGCCCTCGAACTACCAGTGTGTTGCCACGATCCGCGCCTGGGTTCATCAAAACGTCCGGAATGAGTCCGGCTCCAGCAACAGCTTTACTACCGCGTTGGAAACCTTGAATACCCGCCGCGGCGTTTGCCGTGACTTCGCCCATTTGGGCATCGCTCTCTGTCGTGCGATCAATGTCCCGGCGCGCATGGTGGTGGGTTTCCTGCATCAGCTCCAACCCATGGACCTGCACGCATGGTTCGAGGCCTACATTGGTGGCCGTTGGTACACCTTTGACGCCACGGAGAGCGTGACACGTGGCAACCGCATCGTCGTGGCCTATGGCCGGGATGCTGCTGACGTAGCACTGGCCACGCTTTTCGGCTCGTTCACGATGCAAAACATGCGGGTAACCGTCAGCGAGCATCAGCCGCCATTTCAGGCATAAAAAACGGCGTTGCTGTTGACCGTTCTGGTCTGACAACAACGCCATGAAGTAAAGACAACGCGATTAGCGTGTCGCGTTTTCGATGTGCTGGCCGGTTCGTTCAATGTCTCTGCCGATGCCACGGAAAGTGTTGCAGCTCGTGCCGAAGACGCTCCAAAGCGCCGAGACCAGGAGAAGAAGAGTGAGACGTGTGGATGATGTTTTCATGTGCTTGTTAGTTTGGGTGCGGGCGACTGACTGATGAGAGGATTAATGGGTCTGTCAATTACCGATGGAAGTGGGGGCGGTACCATTTTCTCTGCCCCCCACACCTTCGCGTAATGATGAGCTAGGCGCAGCTTCTGCGCCACCCGTACCGAAATCACAAACGGATACAGCGCCTGTTCTCCCATGCTGTGCGCGATCTCATTCAGCACGGTGGAGAGACACATCCAACGCTGCAACCAAGCCAGGAATTCACCGTCAGCGTTGACTTCCTGAGGCAGCATGGCGGGTAGCGTCCCCGCCTCGCCTGGCAGCATCACCAGCGGCAGCGCGATGTTTTTCACATGAATACCCAAACTTTCGCAGGTCTCTAAGCCGTCCACGATCTGCAAATAGTGCGCCCACGTTTCCGCCCAGTCCTCCCAAGGATGGGAAGCCGCGTAAGCCGTGATGAACTGTTGCTCCCAGCCTGCGATAGCCCCACGCTGATAATGTGCAGTCAACGCCGCTGCATAATCCAGCCACTCATCCCCGAAGCGCTCCCGAAACGCCAGCCGCAATGGATTGTCCCACGGCGACTCCGACAAATAACGCTGCCACAAATAATGCGCGCTTTCATGCCGGAAGTGACCGAGCAGCGTGCGGCTGTTTTCGCCAAGCTGTTGCCGGTTGATCTGCCGGTAGGTGTCATCCGCTTCTTCTAGATTCACCGTGATCACTCCATTGAGATGCCCCGTCGTCACCGTGGGGTTCGACAGTGTGCTGACGATGTCAAAGGCCAGTCCGGTCTTGGGATTTTCGATTTTTGACGGCAGCGTGATGCCGAGGCGCAGCATCGTGTAAATGAGCCGCCGCTTCGCCATCTCCATGCGCCCCCACAGCATCAAATTGCGGGCGGTGCTCAGATCCGGGATGGTGCGGTTCATGGTGCAGGCCATGCACAGCGTTTCTTTGGCTCCGGCAGGCAATGTCCAGTTACACACGCCATGCTTCACGCCGTTTTCACAACGCTTCATTTTGCCATCTGGCCGCAGTCGCACCATGGCTCCCCCCACAGGATCATAGCCCACGGCTCCACCACACTTCAGGCACTTGGAACTGCCGAAGAAAAGTACATTGCCGCAGTCACAGGTGAATCGTTGCATGAAAATGATGTCCAGAGTGGACCCTCATTCTCTTCGCCGCGTTTCAGCAGGATGTCATGCGATGCTTGAGTTTTACCGCGACATCTTTCCCTTCAGCGGTGCGCGCGCATCTTGTGCTTTCGGATTCATCGCTGTGATGCTGTTGAGGAAGGTGATAGTGACGTTGTCTCCGTCGAACTTGCAAGTCACGGTGTCGCTGTGCGGCGTTTCGTAATAGCGCCAGGTCATGACGAGGGTGTCGTCGTCGGTCCAAGTGGCGCTTGCTGCGACCACGGACTGGATCAAGCCCGAAGGCTTTCCGCCAGAAATGAGCCGAGGTGGAGTGCTAGGAAAATTGGTCAGCCCAAACCGCCACTTCTCCAAGCCACAAGAAATCAAATGCGAATGCTGGCCATCGAGCGTGCGCTGCACTTGATCACGACTTACGACAAAAATCCAGTGATCGTCATTGAACACAAAGCTTCCACTGGTGATGCCCATGTCATTGGCTTCAAACAAGATTTCCCTTATGCCGAAACGCTTCATCGTCGGGGAAGTGGTGCTGCCTTTTGGCGGAGCGAGTCTGAGTGAGCGGAGCCTTTCAGTCAGATCGGCCGCAGGTTCGGATTTGGAATCAAAAGCAGGTAGTAGATGCTTCCACACGAGATCAAGCTGGCCCTGCATGTTCTTGTTCTCACTCGTCATCACGATCACCGCATCCTGCTCCGGCAAAACGATGGTGAACTGTCCAAACGCGCCATCACCACGAAAGGCGTTGTGTTGGCAGCGCCAAAACTGGTAGCCGTAGCCTTGCAGCCAATCATTCTGCGCTTTGGGGCGGTCTTTTTTGTCCCCACAGGGCTGCTGGATGTGAAACTTCGTCGCTTCGTCGATCCAAGTGGCGGGCAGCAGTTGCTTGCCGTTCCATTGGCCCTTTTGCAGCAGGAACTGGCCGAATTTCGCGAGTCCTTCCGTCTGAATACTCAGTCCCCAGCCGCCGGTATTGATGCCTCGCGGGCAAGTCTCCCAGCGCATGCCGTTAATGCCCAGCGGCTCAAACAAACGCGGCGTGAGATACTCCAGCACCGTCTTTCCCGTGACCTTCTGCAAGATGGCGGAGCACATGTAAGTCGCGGCGCTGTTGTACATGAATTTTGTGCCCGGCGCGTGCGCAATGTTCTGTGCCAGGAATGTCCTCACCCAGTTCTCCTCCTTCACGCATACTTGCGTCGGCTCCTTCTCATTGCCCGTGGACATCGTGAGCAAATCCTTCACGCGCATCGCCGCGAGGTTCTCGCTGATCTTCGCGGGCAGATCGTCCGGGAAAAACGAGACCACTTTGTCTTCCACGCTTAGCTTTCCCTCCGCCACGGCGAAACCGACCGCCGTCGAGGTGAAGCTCTTGCTCATCGAGTACATCGTATGCACACGATTCGGCCCATATGGCTGCCACCAGCCTTCGGCGATCACCTTGCCGTGCCGCAGCATCATGAAGCTGTGAAGCTCGAATTTCTCCTGCTCAACCGCATCAAGAAACGCCAGGATGCCCCCTGATGACACGCCTTCTGCCTCCGGCGCACTGCGCGCGAGCTTTGCCGTTGTCGCTTCAGCATACGTTTGCGGAATCCAGAGGCTGAACGAGGCAAGACTAGCCTGCTTGAGAAAGGAACGGCGGTTGGTGATCATGAGCGGAGATTACAATGACGAACGAGAATCCGGCAAGTGCTCATGCGTCACTGCTTCACTGGCACGCCCTGCAACAGCCCAATTGTCGCCCACGAACTGCCCCAATAAGTGTAGATGCCGGTGGCGTCCTTGAAGGACTTCGCCTTTGCGGTGCCGCTGCGGTCCACCTTGCTGATGTGGGTGATGTCGATAGGCCAACTGCCGTCCTCGCGCTGCGTTTGGCGGAGCCAATGCTGCGCACGGGCGATGGCGTCCGCAGTGGACGAGTCGGTGGCCGAGGGTTGCAGTGCATAGAGCACTTGGCCGGTCGCGAGAGCGTCACTCATGTTCTCGCCGATGAGCGAACTCCAGCCGCCGTCGCCGCGCTGCTGCTTGACGATGTCTTTGATCAAGACTTGCACCTCCTCCGGCTTGCCAAAGCGCCGGGCATAGAGCGTGCGAAACACGAGTTACTCCATCGAGGTGGGCACGTCTTTCTTTTGTAACATGGCGCTCGCCTTCGTGTGAGCCGCCTCAGATTGCGGTGCAGCATCCTTCAACGTGGCGAGCGCGATGAGATTGAGCCGAGTCGAATTCGCGGTGGCATCGGGTGCGCCACGTTTTTGCATGCCGGAAAACTGCCCCGCCGGCTTCCACGTGCCATCCGGCTGTTGATCGGTGGCAAGTAGCTTCGTGAGTTCCGGTGCAGGACGTTCCGGCATGGCAAGAATCATCAGCGCGGCCTCCTCGAGACCGGGCTTCTTGTCCCTCGCGCGTTCGACGGACCATGCCAGCCATTCGTCGAACTTCTTCGGATCCACGGCAAAGCCACGCGTCATAGCCTCCCGATGACTCCAGAGCAGCTCAGGCATGTGGTGGCAGCCGTTGCAGTTTTTTGCCGTCATCCACTCGTCACCTTCTTTGGCGAGGAAGCCCAGGCCTTTGGCGATCATCACACGAAGCTCCGCTTCCGTTGGCGCCTTTACCGTTGGTTCTTTCGTCAGAGCATTCTTCGCCGCCTCGGCGGGATTCGCCTTCTCATCGGCACAACAAAAGGTGCTCGCAGTGATCGCCATCAGCGTGAGCAGATGTGGAATTCTGCGATGCATGTTCATGCCAGTGCAAACGCTTCCGCGTCAGGGTTGTTGCAACTCGGTTTGATTCTGGAGGCTGCCCTAGCCAGTCGTCAGAAAAATGCCCCTCGGTGAAATTCGATGATCCTTTTCCTCGCTAATTTTCGCATGAGCAGGTGAAATGAACACTCCCATTACAACGCCACCGCCGTCCTTGGTATCTCCGCTCCCATAGCGAAGCGTGACTGGGCCTACGCGAAGGTCTGGCTGTGCCGCACCATCAGCGCAGTACGCTTGTGAATTGTCCCGGCGGTGACAAGAAGGCACGTGCGTGTTTCGTTTAAAGCCGCACCATGAAGACAACCACCACGCTCATCATCGGCCTCGCACTCGCGTGCGGAGCAATCGCCCAGGAAGCCAAAGAGAACCCCAAGCAGGCGCTGCAAAGCCTGATGGAACGCGCCCGCGATGCTAAGGCAGCAGGTCGCCACGACGAGGCCAAGGAACTCGCGGCGCAGGCGGAGAAGCTTCAGCATGCGCTGCAGGAGCATGAGGGCAAAAAGCCGGAGAAATATGCCGAGAAGCAGCTTGAAAAGCATCTTGGCAAGGAAATGCCATTCCCGGGCAAAGGCCCCGAAGTGGAGCGTCTGGAGCACGTCATGCAGGCCGTCCAGCATCTGCGTGCCGCCGGTTTGAATGAGCCCGCCCAGGGCATCGAGCAGATCGCCCAGCACATGCGTCACGAGATAGAGGAACGCATGCACCGCGAACAGGCCGAGGCGCACGCCAAGGAAGGCAAGCATCCCGGCGAAATGAAAGTCCACGCCGAGATGGAGGAGATGCGCCAGCAAATGCGCAAGATGGCGGAGAAGATCGAGCAGTTGCAGGCGGAACTGAAGAAGCAGAAGCCTTGACGTCGGGCGTCTTATTTGATGAACTGGTGTTCATCACTGATGTCCGCGCCTTTTCATCGTTCTTTTGCTTTCAGCCTGCTGCTTGCAGGCGGCATGGGAAATGCGCACGCGCAAAGCATCGCCTTTCCGTGGAGTGGGCACGGGCATGATCCGCAGCACACGGGATTGTCTCAAGTAACATCGAAGTCCCTGCAGCGCATTCTCTGGCAGGTGCCCGTGGATCTCGCGCCGCAGTTTGTGGGCACCACGCTTTATGCCCATTACGGCTCCCCGTTGATCACGCGGCAGAACACGGTGCTAGTGCCAGTGAAGACAGGAGCGAATGACGGTTTCCGCGTCGAGGCGCATGACGCGGCGACTGGCGCGCTGAAATGGACGCAGACGACCGCTTACACCCTGCCGCTGCACAACTGGGTGCCGCATTTTGGCATCGCGCTGACGCCGAAGAACCGCGTGTACTTTGCGGATGCGGGCGGGACCGTGTCATTGCGCGATGCGCCGGATGCGGTGGCGGGCGCGACGGGTAAAATCGCCTTTTACGGCTTGGCGAACTACCTGGCGGATACGGCGACGTTTGATGCCAACGTGAAGATCAACACGCCCATCACGGCGGATCGCTATGGCAATATTTACTTCGGTTTCATCGTCGCGGGAAGCACTACACCGGTGCTGCAAAGCGGCATCGCGCGCATCGCGGAAGATGGCAGCGGCACCTGGGTAAGTGCCAGTGCAGCGGCGAGTGATGGCTCCATCACACGGCTGCCGCACAATCTGGCTCCAGCTTTGAGCAACAATCACAAGACGCTTTATGTGGCAGTGATGGACGGCAGTTCCTTTGGATATTTGCTGGCACTCGACAGCCGCACGCTGGCCACCACCGGCAAGGTGCGGCTCAAGGACGCACTCAACCCAACAGACGATGCTCGCCTGCTCGATGATGGCACGGCAGCGCCAATGGTGGGGCCGGACGGCGATGTGTACTTCGGCGTATTCGAGCACTCGTGGGGCGTAAATCACTACCGTGGCTGGCTACGGCACTATGACAAGACGCTGACTCAGTCTAAGCCCTCAGGTGCTTTCGGCTGGGATCATACGCCCTCGGTGGTGCCGGCGGCCTTGGTGCCATCGTATCAGGGTGCCTCGAAGTACCTACTGCTGTCCAAATACAACAACTACGCTGGCGCTGGAGGCAATGGCATCAACAAACTGGCCGTGCTAGATCCCAATGACACGATGACCGATGCCGTCTCGGGAGCCGTAGTGATGAAGGAGATCCTCACCGTCAATGGCCCAACGCCGGATGATGAATACCCCGGCGTGTCCGGTGCGGTCCGCGAGTGGTGCGTGAATACTGTGGCCATCGACCGCGTGAAGCACTCGGCGATCGTCCACAGTGAGGACGGCAAAGTTTATCGGTGGGATTTCCACACCAACTCACTCATCGAGCCGCTGACACTAACCGCCGGAATCGGCGAGGCCTACACGCCCTCTGTCATCGGCGTGGACGGCACAGTGTACGTTATCGCAAATGCCATTCTCTTCGCCATCGGGGAGGTGGCACCATGAGAGGTCTCGTGATCGCATGGCTGCTGAGCACCTGTCTCTGCCACGCAGGTCTCACGCTCGCACTCACGCCGCCTGCGCAGCCCGCATCACCCGGAGCGGAGGTTCTTTTCAACGGCAGCCTCACCAACACCAGCGCCGCGGAAAAGCTTTTCCTCAACGACATCACTGCTACCTTCACAGCCGATCCGCAGAGCGACACCGCGCTGTCCAGCAACGAGTTCTTCGCCGACGTGCCCGGCATCCTGCTGCCGGGTGAGACGTATGACGGCCCGCTGTTTCGCGTCGCGCTCAGCAGCGGTTCGTCTGCGGCGAATTACACCGGCAGCGTCACCCTCCATGGCGGAGCCGACATCACGGGCGACTCACCTCTCGCTAACGCCTCCATCACCATGCTCGCCACGCCGGTGGATCAGTGGCGTCATCAAACGTTCGGTGATTCTGCCGCCAGCAACAACGCCGCCGATGCATCGGACTGGGATCGCGATGGAGTTCCAAACCTCATCGAATACGCACTCCAACTGAACGCCCTCGTTCCAGATAACAGTACTTTACCATCCCCCGTCTTACTGAACGATTACCTCACGCTCAGTTATGTCCCCACCGCCATAGACGTGGCTTACGTCATCGAATCCTCCACCAATCTGCTGCAATGGGGCACCGCCGATGTTGAGCAGGTCAGCTTGGCCAATCCACTGCCGCCAAACCGGCTCACCTTTCGTTTCAAAAACGCAGTGACGTCGTCTAGTCGGGCGTTTCTGCGCCTCAAGATCACGCGCTTGGTGCCTACACCTTGATCTATTTCCATACACCCAGCTTCACGAGCTGCTTTGTCGCGGCACCGGCCCAATCGCGATTCGCGGCAGGGCTGGCCGGACTCGGATGAAGGACTCGACCGTTTTTGAAATGACCGTTCATCGCTTCCTTCGCACGATTCGCACGCTCTTCAGCGAACGCGCCGACACCGATGACCCATTCAGGCTGCAAGGCGGTGATGACGGCACGCAGATGCGCATCGCAGGCGGCTTCCATCGCGATGGTTTCGGCGGCGGGGAGTTTGTCGGGCGTATGATTGCGACCGCTAGCCTCGATGAACACGAGCGGGCAGTAGTTCGTGACGAAGTGCTCTTGGAAAAAGGCCTCGGGCGTGCCAAAACGCTGCGCGAACAAGCCCCAGAGCCGTCTGCCGCTGACTTCGGACTGGGGACATTCGAAACCAATCACGGGACGTTTCGGATGCTCGCGTTCCGGTTTGCCCACGGATTCGTGGATGCCCATCCAGTCACGCACGGCGGCGATTTCACCGAAGGGCACGCCAGTTTGCGTCATGCCGAAGGGACCTGGATTCATCCCGATGAGGACGACACGCTTTGTGGTGCTGCCAAAGCGTCGCAGATACGTTTCATGCGGAGCCCAGGCATAATCGAGTGGTTGATAGACAAATTCGACTGGCGTGGCAAAACGCAGCGGGCGCAGGGTTTCGCGCAGAGTTTGGGCGGCAGAGATCAGGGCTTCGGCGGGCATCGGCGCATGAGATGCGTGAATGCAAGAAACGTCAACGACTGCCATGATGATGAAAAAAGGGGCTGATGACTTGCGTCATCAGCCCCAAGAGCATTTGAATCTAGCGATCCGCTTAGAAGGTGTAGGACAAGCCGATGCCGCCGTAGGGAGTGTTGCCATTACCACCGCGACTGCTGCCGAAGTCGGCACTACCGAAGTAAAAGCTGGCAGACAATTTATCGCAAACCTGCACCATCAAGAAGCCGCCCATGCGGCGCTCGGTGAACTGCGCATCGTTGAGGAAAACAAATTCAGGCCCAATGGTGAAGCGATCGAATTTGTAGCCAAGACGATAGCGCGACCAGATCGCCCACTCGATTGTGGAAATCTGACCCATCGCGCTGTAATAGAGACTACCGTAGGAGCCTGTGGCATCTAGACCGAAGCGCACACCCCAATCAGTGCCGACGTTATTTGCAGGGTCGATCGCACTCAAGTTGCGATCACGCACATGCAGTGCGGTAAAACCACCAATCACGAGGTGCTGAGTTACATATCGATAGCCAAGGCCAGCGTCAGCGTCAAACAAAGTGCCGGTGATGTTAGCTGGATTCGTGTACTCGTACTGACCAACACCCACAGTAGCACGCGTGTAGAGACCACTGATACTAAGGTCGTTGTTCAAAGCGTGGTACCAGCCAAGGTTGCTATAATTGGCACCATCACGGCGGTCATGGCTACCGAAGATAACGTTGCCATCGCCTTTCTGGGGCTGAATAGCGACGGGGGCTTTGGCGGGAGTACCAGCTTGAAGGCTAGCAGCGACACCAAGCAGGATGAGTGAGGTGAGGATGTTTTTCATTGTTTTTTATAGCATTTCAATGCCGACGCATAATGCGGTCTCAAGGTGATTCAGCAAGCGCCATTTCATAAAAATGGAAGTGATTGTTGTTCATTCCACGCGGGACGAACCGGTGCGGGATGATCTCGTTGCCCACGACGTGTCGCTGCCGTGCGCTCCTGCCCTTGGTACGGTGTTCGATCTCCAGTATTTGTCCGCTTGGATAATCTGCGGCAACCATGAGGCGATCTTGCTGAAATCCGGCTGGTGCAGGAAGCCACAAGGCCCAAGTCGCATCCTGTCTGCCGACATCATGTATAATAACCGGTTGCCAGTCGCCGCCGAGACCTTTGAGCCGCGTGGCACGCATGTGCTTGCAGAGTCTTATCTGACGGTGCCAATCCACGGAGTAGAGGCTACGGCGCAGGAGATCGCGTGAGGTTTCATCGGCGCATGTTATCTCCATCATGTTGCCGTCAACGACATCTACCCGCAGGTGGATGGTATGACCGGGAATGAGAACCTGTAGTGGCTGGCCGGGTTCCCGTTGTGTCTCGGGGACGAGCCAGCGAACTTCGCATTGCTGCGTGGAGAGACGCACTGTGTTAGCGACCCAGGCACCGTGCTCATCCCGCACGGGCAGTTTCACTTCAAAGAGATATTCACGATGCGTGCGGCGCGTGAGCCGCACGCTATCCGAGATCCAGCGCCATGAGCGCCAGCAATTGAAGCCGACCCAGAGGGTGGACATGTAGAGCATGATGGAGCGCTCTTCGTTCATCCCAGGATGTGCGATGACTCGCGTGGCAAACAATATGCTCAAGCTGATCGCCAGAACGCTGATCACCAGTAGCAGCACATGCAGCAGGAGCTTTCCGGGCGAAACCTTGCCCAGCACGTTCTTAAGCGAGGTCTGCCACACCATTTTCTTGCCCAGCAACCCCTGCGTGGCGGCGATCTGCACAAACATGATCCCCATCGAAAAAATCTGACTCGGCACAAATCGTATGTAGCCAGCGCTGGCGATCTGTAGCAGCCACATCAGCACCAGTTGCGTGAAAACAACCACTGACATATTCGGCAGGCTCGGCACAAACGGCGTGGACAACGTCAGCAGGCAGTACAGCGGCATTACAATGAAAAAGAGCTGCTGCCAACCGGAGAGCAGATTCAATGCGCGGCCCGCATAAGCCAGGCGGTGCTGCCAGCGCAGCCCCGGACACCAGAGTATCTGTTCGATCGCGCAGCTCTGTAGGTTGCCATAGGTCCAGCGGCGGCGCGTCTTGTAGTACTCCGCCACATCTGCTGCAGCCACGCCCCAGGCTACATTTTCATTCACCCACACCGTCTTCATCCGCCGCTTGTGCATCATGAGCGAGATGTGCAGATCCTCCGTCAGTGTCGCCTCCGGGAAGCCGCCCAGCGCAGCGATGCTGCTGCGCCGGTACACTACCCCAGTGCCGACGCCCGTCGTGCCGTCGGATAAATCACGCGCAGACTGTAGCACATCCATGAAATAGAGCTGCTCATGCCAGCGTCCGCCACCCACGATGACATTCCGGTAGAGAAAGCTATCCTCGTTGTAAAAAGTCTGTGGTGCTTGGACCATGCCCACCGCCGGGTCTTTGAGAAAGCCCACCAGCGTGTCCAACGACTCCCGGGTGGCGATATGATCCGCGTCAAATACCGCGATGACCTCCGCAGTGCTGAACTTGAGCGCATTGTTCATGTTACCGGCCTTAGCGCCCGCGTTGTCAGCCCGCGTGATGTATCGCACCCCATGCCGCTCGGCGATCTCACGTAACTCGGGCCTTCGGCCATCGTCCAGCAGGAAAGTTTCGTGCGGATAGTCGATGCTCTTCGCGCCGATAACCGTCAGTTCGATCATGTCCGCCGGCTCCGTGTAAACTGGCACAAAAACATCCACGCTGGGGCGGTAATCTTTAGGCGCAGGCCCACGGCAGCCGGTATTTAAGCAGGACCGCAGCAAAAGGATGCCAAGCACGATGCCGTAGAGCGTGGCAAAGTAAAACAGTAGTGAAAAACACCACGCATCGGGATGAAAGATGCTGGGGCGCCAAACCAAGTAGCTCAACGCAACCACTACATAGAGAATGGCGGCCAGACGAGTCTTGAGGCGATGGGACCGGAGGTGAGTGACGACTTCTTCGCCGTGGCTGAACATAGAATGAGGTTAACGCGATCCGATCCTCAGACCAGAGAAAAATCAGCCCACTTCGCGCTTCTTGCACTGGCTTTACGGGCATCGTACGTGGATTTGAAGATCAAAAAAAGCTCGTAACCACAGACACGTCCGCTAGACTCCACACCCGTGATGCGAAACAACCTGAGCTTCGGAATTCTGGCGGCGGCCTGCATGGCGGTTGCTGCCGCGTCGGCGGAAACCGTCAAAATCGTCCTCAAAAATGGCGCGGAACTGCGCGGCGAGGTCCTCAAGGAGCGGGATGATGCCGTGGTGCTCGATCTCGGCAACACGGTGCTGACCGTGCCGCGCTCGGAAATTTCCATTCTTGAAAAAGCCAATGCCGCCGCGGCCAAGACCGCCGCCGTGCAGGGCGAGGACATCTACTTCGTCGAACCATCACGCGAACCGATGACGGTGGAAAAAAACGTCCAGCGCGTGGCGGAGTCCGTAGTGCAGATTCAGACAGCCTCGGGCCTCGGCTCCGGCTTTATCATCAACAAGCTCGGCTACGTCATCACCAATCAGCACGTCATTGCTGGCGAGCGTGAGATCACCGTGGTCGTGTATCGCAAGAAGCCCGGCGGGCTGGAGAAGCAGCAGTTCACGAAGGTCAAGATCGTCGCGATGAACGGCTTCCTCGATCTCGCCATTCTACAAATCGACGATCCCGCCGCAGACACACTGCCATTCGTGCCAATGGGCGATTCGGAAGCGCTGACGCAGGGCCAAGAGGTCTTCGCCATCGGCAGTCCGCTCGGTTTGGAGCGTTCCGTGTCGAAGGGCATCGTCAGCATTCGCGCCCGTGAGAGCGGCGGCCGCTGGTACATTCAAAGCACGACGCAAATCAATCCCGGCAATTCCGGCGGGCCGCTGTTCAATGCACGCGGCGAAGTCGTCGGCGTGAACAACATGAAAGCCGCCGGTGTCGGCGTTGAGGGCCTCGGTTTTTCGATTCCATCGAACGTGCTGAAGCTCTTCCTGAAAAATCGCGAGGCATTCGCCTTTGATCCGCGCAATCCGAACAGCGGCTTCCGCTATCTGCCGCCACCGGCTCCTCCGCAGGAAAAAACAAAGCCGGATTCTGTAACCCCGCGCATTTGATTCCTCAGTAATGATCGCATCCCAATCTCACAACCCCATGAAACGCGCCCCCCTCCTGCTCGCCCTGCTGCTTGCCAGCATCCTTCCCGCCTCCGCCGCCGACCGGTTGGAGCAATGGTTCAATCTCATGCCAAAGGACACCGCCGGTGTCATCGTTGTCAAAAACACGCCCGAGCTGATCGCCGACTGGGACAAGAGCAGCTACGCCAAATTCATGCAGGATGACGAGGCGAAACGCTGGATGGCCCCCATGCGCAAAGAAAGCGACGCCCCATGGGATAAGTTTTTCAAAGACACCTACGGCAGCGGCATGTACGACACGCTCAAGGACTATCCGGGAGCACTGGTGAGCTTTCTCGTGCTCAATGACTTCACCGAGTTCGAAAAAGACCCGCCGAATGTTTCGCTCTGCGAAATCGCCGGTAAGCAAAAAGAGATCGAAGCGCACAAGCTCGCCGAAGTGGAGTCGAAGAAGAAGACCAACGCCGATATCAAACTGCGCACCGAGGACATCGGCGGCGTGAGCGTGCAGATCGCCGCTGCTTCTGAAGCAGAGGACGCGGCGTGGGTCACTGCCTGGGCGATGGTGGGTGATGTGATGATCGAAGCGAACACGCGTAAGCTCATGGAATACATGATTGGCGCTTTGAAGAACGGCGCAGGTGATCCTCCTGGAGTTGCGCGCGAACATCTCGCTCGCATTGGTCAGTTCACCAACGGCGGCGGTGACTTGATGCTTTATTTCAACGGCGTGAAGATCCTCGAACTCGGTGAGAAGGCCCTTGCGGCAGCCGACGCCAAAAAGAAGGACGACAAGAAACCCGCCGCAGGTATGAGCTTTGATATCAAGCCAAAGCAAATCATGGATATGCTCGGCGCGCAGGAATTACAGGCCGTCGCCTTCAGCATGGAGTTGCAGGATGCGCAGTCACGCATGGACCTGACGATCCTGCATCCGCAGAAGCCTACGGGTTTACTGGCCATCATGCGCGGCACCGGCAACGAGGTGACATTGCCGAATTTCATCCCCGCTGACATCCTGACCGCCAGCGTTGCTCGTATGGATTTTGGCACCGTCTATGATGGCATTCTTGCCATGATCACCAAAATGGGACCGATGGCGATGATGGTCACCATGCAGATCCCGCAACTCGAAGCGCAGATGGGCTTCAAAATCCGCGACGATCTCTTCGGTAGTCTCGCCGATGAAGTCATTCAGGTGCAGGACGGTGACGGCACCAAGGAAAGCCAAGTCATGGGCTTCAAGATCAAGGATGCCGACAAGCTCGGCGGCGCTCTCGATGGTCTCAAACGTTTCGTCGGCGCTGGCTTCGGTGCCTTTGAGGAAAGCGACTTCCTCGGCTACAACATCAACACACTCAAGACCACGCAGACCGCCAATGCCGCGACCGAGATCGCCTACTGCAACACCGGCAAGTATCTGCTCATCTCCGTCGGCACACAGGCCACGCTGAAAAAAGTTCTCGCTCGTATGAAGGACCCCTCAGGGCCGAGTGTCTGGGAAAATGCGCATGTGCAGAATCTCCTTTCGCTCGTGCCGAAGAACTACAGCGGCGTCGGTGTTACAGATGCCGGTCGCCTCCTCAACATGATCGCCACGGCAGCCGCCACACTCGAAAGCAAAGCGGGCGGTAAGGCCGGTGCTGCCAAGAAAAAAGGTCCCGGCAAGAAAGCACTTGCTCCAGATGAAGCTGACACCGCACATGCGGCGGCCTCCGGCGGTTGGTTTGATTCCAGCGCACGCCCGTCGAACGAGACCTTCCAGCGCTATTTTGGCAGCTTGCTCAGCACTAGCTACTCGCACCCAGATGCGATCCAGCTTCATTACCTGACTACGCCGGTGGAGAAATAACCGCACCGCTGGATGCTCGATGCTGGTTTCTGGATTTCTGCATCGAGCATCAAGTTTCTGGCATCCAGCATCACTCTCATGCGCACTATCGCTCTCATCCTGTTCGCCACCACCGCCCTCGCAGAAAAGCCCGCGCTTTACTTCGACGGCCCGGAGATCGTCAAACTCGACTGGAATACCTCCAGCCCGCGTTCCGGCGACTTCAATGGCGATGGCTTGACCGATCTCGCTTTCGTGAACGCATCACGCGCGCGTATTGAGTTCCTGCTCCAGCGCAAAGACGGCGTGCAGCCCGGTGATCCCGAAAAAGCCGCACGTACCGACCGCTGGAATCCGATCCTCGAAGTCTCGCGTTTTGATAAGCAGCCGCTTGTCATTGGTCATGCGGCGCTGGCGCTCATTGTCGGCGATTGGAATGGCGACAAGCGTCAGGACATCGCCTTCATCACCGATGATGAAAAACTTGTGCTCCGCATGCAGGGCGACAAAGGCACCTGGACCGAAAAGCGCGAGTTCACCCTCGATTCCACCGCCGATGACTCTGAAGTGCTCACCGCACGCGATTTGAACGGTGATGGCCGTGATGACATCGCTCTGCTCACCAACACGCGTTTGATGGTGCTGCTGCAAAAAGCGCCCGGTGAGTGGGCCGATCCGCAAAACTACGCGCTTGGTGAAGGCGGCTGCGCCGGACTGAGCATCGCTGATCTCGATGCCGATGGCCGCGCTGATCTGTTCTACACCGCTCCCGAAGGCGATGCGCTGCTGGTGCGCTTGCAGCATGAAGGCACGACGTTTGGCGAGGAATGGCGGCTCGAAATCCCCACCACACGCCACTGGCTGCATGCGGTCCGCCTTGGCGACAAAAAATCTGGCGTCGCCTGGATCCAGGATGAAACGAACATGGTCGAAGTCGCGAAGCTCATGCAAGGAGCCGCCGAACCGAATACCGATCGTGCCGCCACCATCCGCTACGCCATGCCGCCGACCGAGTCGAAGAACGGTGCGGTGGTCTATGGCGATCTCACCGGCGACGACCATGCCGATGTCATCATGTCCGAGCCGAAAGCCGCTCGCGCTTGGCTGTTTCAAGGCAGCGCCAGTGGTGCCTTTAGTGAAGGTCGCGAGTTTCCCATCCTCAGCGGTGTCGAAGCACTCGCCATTGCCGATGTCGATGCCGATAAGAAAGCTGATCTCATTTTGCTTAGTCCCGGTGAGCAGTCCATTGGTGTCGCGCATTGGAAAGACAACCGTCTCGCCTATCCCGAGATCGTTTATCAAGCCAAAGAAGGCGAAACGCTGCTCGCTCTCACCACCGGCTCACTCGCTGCACCCGCTGAAACGGCCATTCTCTGTGCCAGCGAGATCAAATCGAAGCCGCAACTCATCACGCTGCGCAAAACCGCCGCCGCCAAAGGTTTCACGGCCACCACGCAGGAACTCACGATCAAAACCGGCCGCATCAATGGCCTCCGAGTTGTCGATGCCAATCAGGATGGCCGTGGGGATCTCGCGTTGTTCTCGAATCTCGGTCCGTTGCAACTTCTGCTCAGCACCACCGACATCAAAGCACCCTTCAAGCGTGTCGAGGGCATCCCCGACTCGTTTGTCAGCAAACTCGCTCCCGCTGCGCTCACCACCGGCGATCTCGATGGCGATGGCAAAGAAGAAATCCTCATCGCGCATCAGCAACTCGCCCGCGCCTTCAAAGTCGATGCCGATGGCAAAGCGAACATTGTCGAGCAGTTCAATGCTCCCGATCCTGCCGCTGAACTGCACAGTGCCCTCGTTTCACGCAAAGACGGCAAAGTTTCCGTGCGCCTCATCGATGCCACGCACAGTAAGCTCCATGAACTCACCGCTGGCAAAGATCGCGTCTATCGTGCCGACCACACTCATCCCTTGCCTGTCATGGCTCCCGATCAATGCGTGCTCATGGCTGCAGGAAAAAACACTAAGCTGCTTCTGCTGGCCAAAACCAGCTTCCAAATGACCCCGCTCGACGGTGCCACGCTCAAGCTCGAGACCGTCGCCACCTTTGACAGCGACCTCAAAGACACCACGCCATCCGATCTCATCGCTGCCTCGTTCTCCGGTGAAGATGTTGATGACATTGCCCTCATCGACACTGCGAAAAGTCGCGTCATCGAAATTTTCCAGCCTGCCGCCGGTCAAAAATGGGACAGTGCCATGTACTTCCGCGTCTTCGAGACGGATCCGCATTTCCGTGGCAAAACCGGCCTCGAAAACGAACCCCACGACTACGCCGCCCTCGACCTCGATAAAGACGGACGCCTCGATCTCTGCCTCCTGACCCACGACCGTGTGCTGCTTTACGTGCGGAAGAAGTAAAATGCCGGACACTCCTTGTCCGATGATCTGATTTCGCACGCTTGCGCAGGCGCAATTCATGCCTCACATCATAGGACGCATGAAACGCCTCTACCGCCACGCCCAGATTGCCAGCGAAGACTCGCCAAAGCTTCAATCCGCCGACGTGCTCGTTGAGGGCGATAAGATCATCGGCGTGGCTGCAAACATCACCGGTGTCGAAGATGCGGAGATAATCGACTGCACTGGCCGCATCCTGCTTCCCGGCCTCTTTGACATCCATGTCCACGCACGTGAACCCGGCCAGGAAGACAAAGAAAACATTGCAACCTGCGCCGAGGCGGCCATCAACGGCGGCGTCACCGGCTTCGTCATGATGCCAAATACCGCGCCCGCTATCGACAACGCGGGTGTTGTGCGCAGTGTGCTCGAAAGCGCACGCCGCACGCGCATCGGCCCCGGCATCTACACCACCGGTGCCATCACCAAAGGCCGCAAAGGCGAAGAACTTGCTGGCATCGCGGGTATGAAGGCCGCCGGCGCCGTCATGCTCACCGACGACGGCTTCCCCGTCGATAATCCCCAGGTGCTGCGTCGCGCCATGGAATACGCCCGCGACTACGACCTGCCGCTCGCCAGTCATTGCGAAGTCAAAGAACTCAGTGGCAAAGGCTGCATGCACGAGGGCAAAATCAGTTACGCACTCGGCCTGCCCGGCATCCCAAGCATCAGTGAAGAAATTTCCATCTCACGCGACATCCGCCTCGCCGAGTTCACCGGCGTGCATCTCAACATCCAGCACGTCACCACCGCCGAGGGCATGCGCACCATCAAGCGCGCCAAAGATCGCGGCATTCGCGTCACCTGCGAGATCGCGCCGCATCATCTGATGTTCAATCATGAGCACATCGGCGACTACGACACGCATTATAAGATGAACCCGCCGCTGCGCACGCCAGAGGACAATGCCGCGCTGCTCCAGGGCCTCAAAGACGGCTGGTTTGACGTCATCGCCACCGACCACGCCCCCCACACTCCATTTGAGAAGAATCAGGACTTCGCCAGCGCCCCCTTCGGCATCACCGGCCTCGAAAGCGCCCTCGTCTCGCTCTACGACTACTACATCTCCAAGGACATCCTCGACTGGGGCCTCATCGTGAAGCGCTACAGCGCAGAACCCCGCCGCATAATGAAACTCCAGCCCGTGCCCATCAAGGAAGGCGGCATCGCCGAGTTCATCCTCTTCAATCCCGCCCGCACCACCACCTTCAGTCGCAGCTTCATGAAGTCGAAGAGCATCAACACGCCCTTCCTCGACAAAACGCTCCAAGGCATGGTCGAGCGCGTGATCTATCGCGGCGAGGGAGTTGTTGGTGAGGTAGGCCCCGAACCTCAGTTGGTCGCGAGTCCCAAGTGGGACATAAGGTTCCGATAGTTGTCACGACGAACTGTGTCGTGTTCCAACTTGGCTAGACGCATCGCGGCTTGGCTAAGTTCATGAATTTCTTCAGGAGAGGCATTGGCGAGTTCAGCCGCCACACTTTCAAGAGCTTGGACATCTTCATCTTCAGCGTCATCATCACGTGGCTCACGCGTAGCAATATGAACGATGCTCATGGCCAGTGTCTCTGCGAGATGCTTCATGACTGCGAAGCTAGCTACCAGCGAGTTTAGTCAAATTAGATTCTAATCACGCGTCCCTTTACAGTGCGTTTACAGACGCCTGATCCCGCCTGAATCATCATGGCGGCATGAAGACGATTCTTTGTGCCCTCTTACTCGCCACGAACCTGATCGCGCAGACCTCGCGCATGCCGGTGTGGATCTCGCCCAATACACGATTAACGCAGACTCAGGCGGTTCAAGTCACTCAGGTCGATGCGCGCATCGATCTCGCGGATCAAATCGCCACGACGACGCTCGATATCGCGCTGCGCAATCCGATGGGGCGGCCGCTGGAGTCGGAGTTGCTCGTGCCGGTGCCGCAAGGAGCCGTGTTGAAGGCCTTTGCGTTTGAAGGTGGCCATGCGGAAGGCACGGCGCGGTTGCTGCCGCGCGATGAAGCACGTCGCATCTACGACAGCATCGTGGCGCAGACGCGTGATCCGGCGCTGCTGGAGTTTGTGGGCAATGCGGTGGTGAAATCGAGCGTGTTTCCGGTGCCAGCGAACGGCACGCAGAAAGTTCGCGTGACCTACGAGCAGCTTCTCGAAGCGGACGGCGCACGGCTCGACTACGTGCTGCCGCGTTCGGAGGCGGTGGAGTATTCCGTTCCTTGGAGGCTCTCCATGCGTGTCAAATCGACCTCGCGCATCGCCTCGGTGTATTCGCCGAGCCATGAGATCGCCGTGAAGCAGCCAAATGGCGGCGAAGCGAGCCTTTCCTGCGAAACCAAGGACCCCGGAGCCTTCCGTGTGTCGTTGCTGCGCGAGACGAAGGACGAGATGACGGCTTCACTTCTCGCTTATCCCGATCCGAAGATCGGTGGCGGCTATTTTCTGGTGATGATCGCTCCGCCGAAGCCAAAGGCGGATGCAGCGCCGATCAAGCGTGAGGTCACGCTTGTCATTGATCGCAGCGGCAGCATGGCGGGACCAAAGCTGGATCAGGTTAAAGCGGCGGCGTTGCAGGTGATCGAAGGCTTGAACGATGGCGAAGGCTTCAATCTCATCGTCTATAACGAAGCGGTCGAAATGTTCGCCGCACAACCGGTGATCAAGAACGTAGGGTCCACGAAGCAGGCCCGCGACTACATCAGCGCATTGCGAGTGAGTGGCGGCACTAACATTCATGACTCGATTGTTGAAGCGCTGAGGCAGAAGCCGATCGAAGGCATGCTGCCGCTCGTGTTGTTCCTGACGGATGGCTTGCCGACCATCGGCCAGACTTCGGAGAAGGCGATTCGTGAAGCAGTGGCGAAGGGCAACCCGCATCAGCGTCGCGTGTTCACCTTCGGCGTCGGTGTGGATGTGAATACGCCGCTGCTCTCACGCATTGCACGCGATACAAGAGCTAGCGCGGAGTTTGTGCTGCCGAAGGAGGATGTGGAGGTCAAGGTTGGTCGCGTGTTCGATCGCTTGCGCGGACCGTTGCTCACGAAACCAGCGTTGCGCGTGCTGGATGATCCGAATCGTGTCAGTGACCTGATTCCATCGCCGCTGCCCGATGTGTTTGAAGGCGAGCAGATTCTGCTTTCCGGCACGTATCGCGGCGAAGCACCACTGCAGTTTCAACTCACTGGCGCTTCGGCGGAAGGTGAACGTCATTTCGATTTCACCTTCAACCTCGACAAAGCGAGCACCGCGAACGCCTTCGTGGCCCGCTTGTGGGCCAGCAACAAGATCGCCGTGCTCAGCGAGGCGATTCGCGATCTCGGCGCGGATGGCGCGACGGCGAACACGACCGAGCTGGTGAGCGAAATCGTCCGCCTCTCGACTCAATTTGGCATTCTGACTGAGTACACCGCCTTCCTGGCCGAAGAAGGAACTTCGTTGGCCGCTGTGACCTCCAATGCGACCCGCACGACGGGCAACTACAGCGACAGGGTAATGAAAATGCGCAGCGGACCTGCGGCGGTGTCGCAGGCAGACAATTTGCAGAAAGCCGTCGAATCGAAGCAGCTTAACGTCCGCAATCGCTTCCTCGATGACAAGATGAAGGCCGTCGAGATCAC